>DSTMC04003__coassemble_6646_pt1 | contig 4084 bp, 3 predicted proteins | sample DSTMC04003__metabat2_high_PE_023 | metagenome-assembled genome bin DSTMC04003 | reverse complement strand
AAAAAACGAAAATCGATAGGTTTAGTTGGGAAACACATTCATGCGTTTGTCGTGGCTGCCCGCCAGCTTTTTCTTGACAAGGCCAGATATTTCCTTTATACTACTGTAATTGTTAGGATAGGCGGAGTCTGTCCTTTGGATTTTACATGAAGAGAACCATCAGCAGACAAAGGCGCGCAGCTTTTGTCTGCTGATCATAACCGTTCAGTTTGCTGAACGGTTATGGCACCCGCCCATGAAGATCGCCTCGCGATGGGGCGGATGCCTGCAGACACTGTGTTTTCATACGGTCTGCGCAGTAAATGCGCAGGCCTGATTGAATTGTTACGGCTATCATACATTGACAGATATAGATAAGGAAAGGGTGTAGAAAATGGCAGAGAAGAAAAATATTCTTACTTATGCAGGTCTCCAGAAACTGGAGGAAGAACTTCATGACTTAAAGGTAAACCGGAGAAAAGAGGTTGCCGTAAAGATCCGGGAAGCGAGAGAGCAGGGCGACTTATCTGAGAATGCGGAGTACGATGCAGCGAAGGACGAACAGCGCGATATCGAGGCGCGTATCGAAGAGATTGAGAAAATCCTGAAAAACGCAGAGGTCGTAGTGGAAGATGAAGTGGATTCCGACAAGATCAATGTGGGATGTAAGGTAGACGTGTATGATGTGGAGTTTGAAGAAGAGATCGAATTCCAGATCGTAGGTTCCACCGAGGCAAACAGCCTGGAAGGCAAGATCTCCAATGAGTCTCCAGTTGGAAAAGCTCTGATCGGCGCCAGCATCGGCAACGTTGTGGAAGTGGAAACACCTACCGGCGTTATGCAGTACAAGGTACTGAAGATCCAGAGAAACGTCTGAACACTGGAAGAAAAATACAGAAAAAGGGAGTGAGAGAGATTGGCACAGCAGAAGCAGACACAGGAACAGGATATTAATCAGTTATTGAAGGTGCGCCGTGATAAACTGAAGGAACTGCAGGAGAACGGTAAGGATCCGTTTGTTATTACGAAATATGATGTGACACATCACAGTCAGGAAATCAAAGACAACTATGAGGAGCTGGAGGAAAAAGAGGTTTCCGTAGCGGGACGTATGATGTCCAAACGTGTGATGGGAAAGGCTTCTTTCTGTAATGTACAGGATCTGCAGGGCGGTATTCAGTGCTACGTGGCACGCGACAATATCGGTGAGGAAGCTTACAAGGAATTCAAGAAAATGGACATCGGCGATGTCGTAGGTGTGAAGGGAACTGTTTTCACAACGAAGACAGGTGAGATCTCCATTCATGTGACCAGTCTGACGCTTCTGAGCAAGAGTCTTCAGATCCTCCCGGAGAAGTTCCACGGACTGACCAATACGGATCTTCGTTACCGTCAGAGATACGTGGACCTGATCATGAATCCGGAGGTAAAGGATACCTTTATCAAACGTTCCAGGATCATCAGCGCGATCCGCAAATACCTGGATGGCGAAGGATTTATGGAAGTGGAAACCCCGATGCTGGTAGCAAATGCCGGCGGCGCGGCGGCACGTCCTTTCGAGACGCATTTCAATGCGCTGAATGAGGATCTGAAGCTTCGCATTTCCCTGGAACTTTATCTGAAACGTCTGATCGTCGGCGGTCTGGAGAGAGTGTATGAGATCGGCCGTGTATTCCGCAATGAAGGCCTGGACACCAGACACAATCCGGAATTTACGCTGATGGAGCTGTACCAGGCATATACCGATTACAACGGAATGATGGATCTGACCGAGAATCTTTACCGCCATGTGGCGCAGGAAGTTCTTGGCACCACGAAGATCGTTTACAACGGAATCGAGATGGATCTTGGCAAACCGTTTGAGCGTATTACGATGGTTGACGCGGTGAAGAAGTATTCCGGCGTGGACTGGAATCAGGTAGAGACTCTGGAGCAGGCGAGAGAGCTGGCAAAAGAGCATCATATTGAATTTGAAGAGAGACATAAAAAAGGCGATATCCTGAACCTGTTCTTTGAGGAATTTGTTGAGGAGCATCTGGTTCAGCCGACCTTCGTTATGGATCATCCGGTGGAGATTTCTCCGCTGACCAAGAAAAAACCGGAGAATCCGGAATATGTGGAGCGTTTCGAGTTCTTTATGAACGGCTGGGAGATGGCAAACGCTTACTCCGAGCTGAACGACCCGATCGATCAGAGAGAGAGATTTCAAGCACAGGAGGAGCAGTTCGCTCAGGGCGACGAGGAGGCAAATCATACGGATGAGGACTTCCTGAACGCTCTGGAGATCGGTATGCCTCCGACCGGCGGTATCGGATTCGGTATCGACCGTATGTGTATGCTGCTGACAGACAGTGCTGCGATCCGTGACGTGCTGCTCTTCCCGACAATGAAGAGCATCGGCGGAGCCGAGGGCAAGAAATCGGACAAGAAAGAGGAGTCCGAGCCGGCTGTGAAGATTGATCTTTCCAAGGTGAAAGTCGAGCCGTTGTTCGAGGATGCCGTTGATTTTGACACTTTCAGCAAGTCCGATTTCCGGGTTGTAAAGGTAGAGGCATGCGAGGCAGTTCCGAAGAGTAAGAAGCTCCTGAAGTTCACGCTGAACGACGGAACAGACCGCAAACGCACGATTTTAAGCGGAATTCACGAGTATTACGAGCCGGAAGAGCTGGTCGGAAAGACCTGTGTGGCAATTACAAATCTGCCGCCGAGGAAGATGATGGGTATCGACTCCGAGGGTATGCTGATCAGTGCGGTGTACGAGTACGACGGACACGAAGGACTGAATCTGCTGATGCTGGATGACAGTATTCCGGCAGGAGCGAAGCTCTACTAAGGATAAGAAATGACCTTCAGATTTGACAGCAAAAATTCATTTTGACAACAATTTGACAACAATTTTCGAAATAACCACGAAGTATCACGAAGCGTGGTGAAGAGTTGTTATCTGCGAATCATATCGGAAAACCGATGATTTGAGCACTTTTTGAAAGAAAAAATTTCAAAGAGTGCTCTTTTTTTATTCCTCACGTATAAACAGCAGTAGTGGCCGCATTTAAGAAGGGAGACTGTTTTATGAGAACAGAAGATATGTACTATAATGAGCAGAAACGCAGTGAAGTTATGGAGGCGGCCCGGAGGCTTAGAAGAAAATTTCTCCGGTATCAACAGGCAGAGATTGTATACAGTCTGTCTCATAAGAAATTAATGGAATTAGCCAATGCTGCAGGAGCAATTTACAGAATGGATGGAATTGTATTAATTAACCGTGAAATTTTTGATGAATATCTTGAAAGGTTTCGTGAGACAAAAGATAATTCCGATCCAAAGGAGGAGGGCTAACATGCATGGAAAAGTATGGATGTTTTCCAATCTGATTGACGATGAGGACCTGGCGTTCCTGCAGAGGGAATTTGTCAGTTATCAACAGGCAATGGATTATTACGGATTAGGATATAAACCAGTTGTCAGGCTGTCTCATATATCGGGATCTGTTTATAAGATTGGAAAAAAGGTATTGATCCGGCGGAGCATTTTTGAAGAATATCTGAGAAACCATGTGAAAAGGGGGACTGAAGAATGGGAAGAGTTATTGCGGTAGCAAATCAGAAAGGCGGAGTCGCCAAAACAACAACAGCGGTAAATTTAGGAATCGGACTTGCGAGAGAAGGGAAAAGGGTGCTACTTGTTGATACAGATCCCCAGGGAAGTCTCACAGCGAGTCTCGGATATGTGGAACCCGATGAGATTCCGATCACGCTGGCAAATATATTAACAGCAGTGATCAATGAGGAAGAAGTCAACCCATCCGGAGGCATTCTTCATCATGAGGAAGATATCGATATTATGCCCGGGAATATTGAACTTTCAGCATTAGAAGTTATTATGGGCAATGTGATGAGCAGGGAGCTGATTCTGAAGGATTATATCGAACTGATGAGAGAGAGATACGATTACATTTTAATTGATTGTATGCCGAGTCTTGGAATGATGACAATCAATGCTTTAGTCGCTGCAGATTCTGTTCTTATCCCTGTTCAGGCAGCATATCTGCCGGTAAAAGGACTCCAGCAGCTGATTAAGACAATCCTGATGGTCAAAAAGAGAC
>DSTMC04003__coassemble_4989_pt1 | contig 5286 bp, 5 predicted proteins | sample DSTMC04003__metabat2_high_PE_023 | metagenome-assembled genome bin DSTMC04003 | reverse complement strand
TAAACAAAAGACAGCGGAAGCCTTAAAGCTGGCTGGCAATGATATTGAAATTATATCTGAAGATGTTTTTTATGACATGATTTCTGAAGAATAATTGCGCCGGCGCAATCAAAGAAGAATTGAAACGGTGACAAATTGTCACTGGCTAAAAATAAAAGCCGCCCCTGCGCCAACAGAGACGGCCAGAGAATTACTATACCGGTGATAATACCGATATAAGCAACCCCGAACAAGTTGATTATATCACAATTTTTTGTCACCTGTATAGGTGTATTTTTTATACCTTTTTACAGGAGTGATATTATGTCAGAAAAAGAAATTGGTAACAAACTCATCCGTGTTGCACTGTATATCCGTGTCTCCGGAGAGGAACAGAAAATAAAAGGTCTATCCCTGGAGTCTCAGAGGGAACGCCTGGAGGCCTATGCAAAAGAACGTGGCTGGGTTATTGTCGGCGTCTATATTGATGCCGCAAAGACGGCCAGAAAGAAACTGCATAAAAGGACTGAGTTCCAGAAGATGCTGGATGCCGTCCGGCGGGATGAGGTTGATATGCTGCTCTTTACCCGTCTGGATCGCTGGTTCCGGTCTGTCCCGGATTATTATAAGGTCATGGAAATTTTGGAGGCCCATCACTGTGAATGGAAAACCATAGATGACGGGGAGGGATACGATACCACCACCGCCAGTGGGCGGCTGTATATCAATATCAAACTCTCCATTGCACAGAATGAGGCTGATCTGGACGGGGAGAGGATAGACGTTGTATTTGACAGCAAGGTGCAGCATGGCACTGTCCTCTCCGGGAGCTGCCCTTTCTGGCTGCGTGTGAATGATGAGAAGCGTCTGGAGCTGATCCCGGAAAAGGTCGCCATCCTGCAGGATGCTTTTGATTATTATGAGCGGAGCACTTCCCAGCGTGCCACGATCCGGCACATCCGTGAGACCTATGGTGTAAACTGGTGTGACGCCACTTTCCGGCGGTTGCTCCATGATAAGCTGGCCATAGGCGTCTATGACCGGAACGGGAGATATAATCCGAACTTTTGCCCTGCTGCCATCAGCAAGGATCAGTTTGACCGGGTGCAGGAGCTGACCAGCAGGAACTCCCGGAGCAATCCATCCGGCAAGGTATATATTTTCACTGGGATCCTTGTCTGTGAGGAGTGCCGGCATAATCTGGTTGGATATCAGACACGGGATTTTTTCTATTACCGCTGTAACCAGCATTTTCAGAGAGGCCGCTGCTGCCATAACCGTTCCGCCCGGGAGGATCGGATTGAGACCTGGCTTTTTGAGCATCTGTCTGATGAGATTGAAAAGTATGAGGTGTCCTGGGATGTCCAGGCCGCTGAACGGAAAAAGACTGCTGCCAGTGTGGACCGCTCCACCCTGCGCCGCAAGCTCACAAAGCTCAAAGAGCTGTATCTGAATGATCTGATTGATATTGAGGAATACAAGAAAGATTATGAGACCTATACCGCCGCCCTGGAAAAGCTGCAGGCGCCGGCGCCGGATGAGAAGCGCATAGATCTGTCCGGAGTCCGCCAGGTCGTTTCCAAAGGCTTCCGGGAGATCTATGATACTTTATCCCGGGAGGAAAAGCGGACGCTCTGGAAAAGCGTGATCAAAGAGATCCGCATTGATAATGGCCAGAATATCACTGGCATTTCATTTTTTTAATCTTTTGTGTACTAACCGTACAGTACCGGTCGGTTCATCCGCTAACACAATAGCAGGTTTTGTAATCAGTGCACGTGCAATCGCTACACGTTGTTGTTGTCCACCAGAAAGATTGTTAGGCATATTGTTGATCTTATCTTCTAAAGCCAACATACTCACAACATCTTGTATGAATTTTTTATCTGGTTTATCTCCATCCATTTCTACTGGCAGAACAATGTTTTCGTAGACATTGAGGACGGGGACAAGATTGTAATTTTGAAAAATAAAGCCGATATTACGACGTCGGAAAATTGTAAGCTGTTCATCATTCATCTTTGCTAAGTCTTGATCTCTAACGATAACTTGACCAGAAGTAGGAGTGTCCAATCCACCCATCATATGCAGTAAAGTGGATTTACCACTGCCAGATGTACCGACAACCGCTACAAACTCGCCAGCGTTCACGGAAAAATTTACTCCATCAAGAGCGTGGGTAATGTTCGGTTTTTCCCCATAGTATTTTTTGAGGTCAATCGTCTGTAAAATACTCATATTTCAAAACTCCTTTCACGGCTTTCTGCCTGTTAATAAGGATAGTGTAAAGCTCAAATGTCACAGAAATGTCCGCAGGCATAAATAATTCGATAAAAAACAGGCTGAAATGTTACAAAGCTCGGACATTTCAAAAAATCTTGCCGCAAACAGCCTATCTTACGGGTAGCATAATAGAAAAGGCAGAGCCTTTCCCTAATTCTGATACCACTTTAACATAGCCGCCTTGCTGAGTAATAATCTCACGAGCAAAGTATAAACCGATGCCAACACCCGGTTATTCATGTACTTCTTCTTCCCGATAGAACCGCCGGAAGATGGCAGCTTGATTACTTTCAGAAATACCTTTGCCGGTGTCAGTTACTCTAATTTCAAGATACATTTCCCATTGTTCTACGATCACATTGATTTTCCCTCCTGCAGGTGTGTACTTTACTGCATTATCCAACAAATTGAACAGAGCTTCTGTTGTCCATTTACTGTCGTGAGCAACCGTCAAATTTTCAGGACAAGATATGGAAACATCAATCTGTTTATTTTCAGCGGCATAAACAATCCCACTCATTGCTTGCGCCACAGTATCATATATTCGCCCGTCTTTCTTCTCCAAGCGTATTATGCCCGTTTCTAATCGTGAAGTCTTAACAAGAGCCTGAAAGAGAAAATCCAACTTGTCCGTTTGTATCCTGATTCCCCGTATAAAGTCGGTGCGTTCCACTTCAGACACTGATCTTGTAAGCAAAGTATCGGTTACCATTTTCAGATTGCTGACTGGCGTCTTTACCTGATGAGAAATATCTGAAACAAGACTTTGCAATTCCTGTCGTTCTTCATCTACTTTGCGTCGGTTTTCCTGCATAATCTGATAAAGACGGGTCAAGCGGTAACTAATACGGGCAAAAAGCGTCTCACTGTCGTCTGTCTGCTTGGGTTCTTTGTCACCATCAATCATATTGTCAAGCATCTGACATAACTCAGAAGTAAATAAAGATAACCTTTTTGCAAAAATCCGTGTAAGTATAACAAACCACAGGATTGCGCAAAAAATGAGCACGCCCCCTGTTGCTAATACAGCGATTTCAAAAGTTATTGTAAATAGGACAAGGGTAATGATTGCCATAGAGAGCAAAGCGCCTATGCAAATCCATAAGAACAAGCGTCTAACAGAAAGGTTCTTTGTTTTCATTTGGCTTCGCCTCCCGTCCATTGATAGCCCATACCATAAATGGTCTTGATATATGGCGTACCGCCATCTGCTTCGATTTTGCTGCGGATACGGCTGATTGTTGTTGTCAGTGTATGTTCATCGACAAATTTCTCATCTATATCCCATAATTTTTCTAAGAGCTGTCCACGGGTCAAAACCTGTTTGGGATTTTTGCGAAACAGGTTCAGCATTTTGTATTCCATTGGCGAAAGCAGTAACGGTTTTCCGTTCAAGGACGCTGTCTGCTCTGAAAAATCAAGAAATAGTCTGCCATCATCGTAAATATCCTTTGCAGGTCTATGATGTTCTAACATAGAAAACATTGCTTTGATTTTTCTTTGTAAAGCCCCTATAACAAAAGGCTTGGTAATGTAATCTACCGCACCGACTTCGTAACCTCGTATCTGGTCGCTTTCCTGATCGTTCGCAGTCAAAAAAATCACGATAGTTTCAGGATGTTCCGGCTTGATCAGCTTACATAGGTCATATCCGTTCCCATCCGGCAGGTTAATATCAAGCAGAACTAAATCAAATTCCCGTGAGCGCAGGGCTTTCGTAGCTGTTCTTGCGTTCAATACAGAAGTTATCTCATAACCGTCTGCTCTCAGATTATAGGAAAGCATTTTGTTCAAAAAGCTGTCGTCCTCAACAACTAAAATGTGTTTCATATCCTCACTTCCTTTACTTTTTACAGATAGTATATCTGACAAATGTCCGTGAAATGTTACAGCGAACCTTTTTTATTTTCTTTTCTTCTTGCATCTGCAGGTTTTCGTGTTCCTTTTGGAATGAGCCATACACGGCTTACATAAATTACACCTGCAATGCGCTTTGCTTTGCATAGCTTCTGTACCTACCGCTCAGAAATATCCTATTGCTTTGCAGCTTCCTTTACTGTCATATATTCAAACATAGTCAACCTCTCGTATTTACTAATACTCATATTATAGTCGGGCAAACGAACTGTATCAACTGTGCAAATATGAGTTTTTGCACCTTGTAACAGGATATTATATCTCTTATTATAGGATATTTCATATCGTTCTATCAGAAGCCACATCTCTGTAAAATAGAATGGAGATATTTTCAGAGTACAAGGTGGTGAGCTTATGGATAAAAGGAACAATGATTTTGACTTTGATTTTACTCCGATAGGGCAGGCGATCAAGAAAGCCCGTAAAGCCAAAGGGATGACAAGAGAGCAGCTAGCCCGCATCGTGGACTATGACCCAAGACACCTGCAGGCAATCGAAAATGAGGGTCAGTATCCCGGCATGGAGCTGTTCATTCAGCTTATCACGATGTTTGATGTTTCGGTTGACGAATATATACATACAGGCAGCAAGACAAAGAAAAGCTCCCTTCGCAGGCGTGTAGACACCCTGCTTGACGGACTGGACGACAGAGAGCTTTCTGTCATTGAAGCCACCATCAACGGGCTATGTAAGGCAAAAGAGCCAGAGGAATGACCTCTGGTTTTCTTTTGCCATTCTTTTAATAGGCGGGAATACCGTAACCGTAAATGACGCTGCTTCCAATGGGATAGCTGTTCTGACGGACGGAGTCGCCGGAGTTTCCTTCTACGGTATAGACCGTTCCGTTTTCCACCCGTTCCACAATGCCCACATGGTCGGTCACGCCATCGCCTTCCCAGTCAAAAAAGATGATATGACCTGCGGATGGCTCGAAGCTACCATCCTGCCACTGACCTCTGTCCATAAACCACTGTGATCCTAAGACGCAGCCTGCGAATTTTGGGATCACGCCGGTGTCGATATAGCCGCTTTCATTGGCGCACCACGACACAAAGCAGGCGCACCATTCCACCCGGCTCCCAAAACCGTACCATGACCAATAAGGCT
>DSTMC04003__coassemble_4537_pt1 | contig 5766 bp, 4 predicted proteins | sample DSTMC04003__metabat2_high_PE_023 | metagenome-assembled genome bin DSTMC04003 | reverse complement strand
TTTTCGGAACACGAAAAACGGAACTTTGGAAACAGGCCCTTGGCCTAACAATAAACAAGCGTGCGAACATGAAGTTCGCACGCTTACGATTTGGTGTCAATCAGGTTTACAGCTGTCATCAGGACTGCAATAGTCATCAGGGTTGCACCCTTCAGAGGGACCACAATCAGTCAAACAGAAGCTGCGAATATTAGGGTCCTTATCAGATACGCACTCTAAAGTAAACATGGCTAAACCTCCCTTTTGCTTACAATAATACAAGATAAATCATACCTTAAAGATGGCAGATTGTCAAGTCCTTTCCCTTTCAAATAATCATCAGCAAGGGATACCTTGTAGAAAATTTCGCATCATCTCAGCCTCGTCTTTCGCCTTTGTAATAGCAACAATATCATAGCTACGGAGCTGCTCACGCAGTTCCTCAATGTGCTTCTTCCATTCTGCATCCAGGCTGTCTGCAGAGGCATTAGCGTCGTTGCAGCGCAGTCTGTTCATCTAAAGCACAGATTATTTCATTATTATTTAAGCCAATCTCTCTTTGCACAATATTATGTGTTCTCTGCTACTGTGCCTTGATAATAAAATATGTGATACACAGATTAGATAATGCATATAGAATAGTGTTACATATTCTTAACCAGTAAGTATTCTTATTTGAAGAAAAACCCCTTGACAAATCTCGTCTCAGAAAATCATGCTCCGGGACTTTGCCGAAAAGCATGGGATGTTCCAGTATGAGTATTATGTGGATGACGGTTATACGGGCCGCAACTTCAACCGCCCCGCCTTCCAGCGCATGATCGCTGACATTGAGGCGGGGAAGATCGGCTGCGTCATTACGAAAGACCTGTCCAGGCTTGGCAGGAATTATATTGAAGCTGGCAGCTATATCGAAATCTTTTTCCCCAAACACAATGTACGCTATATCGCCATCACGGACGGCGTGGACAGCCTGACCCGTCAGGAAATGGACATCACGCCCTTTAAGAATATCCTGAACGATATGTACAGCCGGGATATTTCCAAAAAGGTGCTGGCGGGACGCATGACCCGTTCCCGGCAGGGAAAGTTCTGCGGCGGGCAGCCGCCTCTTGGCCTGATGCGTGACCCGGAGGACAAAGGACATCTGATCCTTGACCCGGAAACAGCGCCGGTGATCCGAAAAATCTATGATATGGCACTGGACGGCTGGGGCTGTATGCGGATCGCAAAGCAGCTCATGGATGATAAAATCCCCATCACCAGAGTAAAGAGCAATACAGAATGTGATGTGAACTACTATTCATGGGGGAGCGCAAGGATCAGCCATATCCTGCGGAATCCCTTTTATAAGGGCGCACATCTTGTCTGCCGGACACACCAGAAAGGCATCCGCTCTAACACTTATGACATTATCCCCCGTGAGGATTGGGAGGTCATTGAGGGCTGCCACGAAGCGATTGTGACACCGGAGGAATGGGAACAGGTGCAGGAAATCATTGACCGCAGGCCCACCATTATGAAAGGCAACGCCTGCCCCTTCTATAACCTGTTCCACGGGCTTGTCTACTGCGCCACCTGTGGGAAATCTATGCAGGTACGGTATGAAAAGGTCGGCAGAACCGGCAAGAACCGCTTCACCGGGGAGATGCGGGAGCCGATTGATAAGGCATACTATATCTGCCAGACCTACAACCGGATGGGTAAAAATGCCTGTACCAGCCATAAAATCGAGGCAAGGGATTTGTATAATCTGGTGTTGAAAGATATACAGGAGCTGGCGGCGCAGGCCATGAAGGACGCCGATGCGTTCTACCAGCGGCTCAGCCGCCGGATGGAGCGCCGGTATCTGGTGGACGCTTCCCAGACCGAGAAGGAACGCCAGCGGCTGGAAGCCCGGAATCAGGAAATTGACGGGATGTTCCTGAGCCTGTACACCGACAAGACAAAGGGCATCCTGACTGAACAGCGGTTTGTGAAGCTGACGGCGGCGCTGGAACAGGAGCAGGAATCGAACCAGAAACGCCTGCATGACCTGGCAATGATGCAGAGTCGGGCGGATGCTCAGGAGAGCGAAGTCCGTACCTTTATCAAAGAAATCCGGCGCTATTCCGCCATTGAGGAACTGGACGAGGCAGTGCTGAACCGGCTCATCAGCCGGATTCTGATCGGCGAGGTCAAGAAGGTGGATGTCCAGAAGGTGCAGGAAGTCAGGATTGTTTATAACTTTGTCGGGGAAATCCCGGAGATTGCAGCGTAAATAGTTTGCCCCATCTCTCTATTTTGAGGGATGGGGCTTTTGTGTTGTGGATGAAGCAACTTGTCTGAACGATAGTATTATCCCATATAATCAGTTCGCAGTGCTTCTACCAGATCGCATTTCAGAATTTTCTTGCCGCCCAGGTAATAGGCCAGTGCGACAAAGCCAAAAAGTGCCACGATAAAAAGTAGGATGGGAACGATGGGAGCCACTGTCAAAAATTCCATTGGATTCAGGTAGCTTGCCGTTATCATCAACCACACAAACACAGCCGTAATCGGCAGCGTGATCAGTACGGGGCGGCCCGCTATAACGAGGGCTTCGATCCAAAACATTTTTCGCATACCTTCTGGCGTCATGCCAATGGACATATATCTCGCAAATTCTCTTTTCCTTTGCCGGATAAATCCCAGCGTGTTGGAAAATACGTTAGCAATCCCTATGAAAGCCAACAGCACACACAGCGCCCCAATTATCAGTTTGTATCCGTTCAGCATAGCATCGTTGTCTATCTTTTCCTGAATCCGGTTTTCTACCTCAAAAGAAATGTCATGCCCCAGCACGTTCGTCAACTCGGTTTCAATCATACTCAGTTCTGTCAGGGTTCTCTCTTTTTCTGAAAGAATGCGGATATAGGTGTCTGGCTCAGCATTTCCAATCGTCCCTCCGATTTGTTTCCAGGTGGAAAGGGACACAAATTGGACTAAAGCATAGTTATCATATTCTTCTCTCAAAACCGGTGGTTCCTGTGTAAAGCCCAAAACCGGGATCTCCACAGACGCAGCCGCATCTTCCAGGTTTTGCAAAGTCATCGTATCCTGGTTCTCGGATAAAAACGGAACGTATTCCTTGTATCTGAAATTGCTGTTTATGTTGTCCCAAATACGATTCAAAACAATGCTCCCGTTTTCCGCTGAAGAAACGCCAATCTGCTCACAGTACATGGCAAAGCTGTTATCATCCATGATTACAATAGGAGCCTGAATGGTATAAATCCCATCCACCATACTGACATTACTTCCGGCGATTGTTTCAAGGCCTCCCAGACTTTTTACTTCTTCGCTGACAGCGTCCGTTGGAACAGAACAAACGGCGGTTGCCTTTTGATAAATCACACTGTCTGTATCAGTTAAAGCATGGATTTCTTCCGTATGAGAAAAGTCCTCGATCTTTGTGTCCTCAAGCGTTGCCATCACATCCCAGGCATCCTGGTAGCGTTCAAAATAGGTATGGTTTGTACTGATTCCAGAGAGAGTAAAAAAACTCAGCATGAGAGCAAAGCCCAGAAAAGAAAGGGTTAATGACAGCGTAGCGGTTCTCAGAGATTTCTTCTGTGCTTTCAGCGCATTCCCGGCAAGTTCCCCTTCGGTTCCAAATAAAAGCGCAAGAATACGGGATTTTTTTCTCCGTTTTAGCTGCAATTCCCCAGTGTTTTTTATGGCTTCCAGTGGGGTTATCTTGCTCAATTTTCTGGCTGGCAGCCAGGCAGAAATCAGCACCGTCAAAAACGAGGTCAGAATCGTGACTGCAAACACGAGCGGATGATAGGTAAAGGCAGCTTCATGCCTGCCGACAATACCATCGGCGAGGATATTGACTGCTTGGATGGCCCCGAAAGTCAAAGCGATTCCGACAAAACTTCCGAGCAATATAGGAAGTACACAAAGCATCGCCGCTTCCTGTAAAAGACAGGTACGAATTTGCCCCGGTGTCGCCCCAATGCTGGAAAAGATGCCAAACTGATGTACACGGGCATTCATCGATACAGCAAACGAGTTATGAATGATTAAAATCAAAGACACCGATACAAGTAGGAGTACAAAGAGATAAAAAGCCATCAATAAGGGCGGATTGCTGTTCTGTGGATCGTTGATAAAATAACTTGACAACAGCGATTCATGATACGATACGGAAGTTTCAGGAACGCCTAACTGCTGGGCGATAAGAGGCATATCCTGATACACAGCCCTCATGTCATCAAAGCAAATATCGACTACAAGAGTTTGTTCGTCTGATAAATCCTCATTGATTGCCACCGTTTTTACATTGGCGAAATTTTCAATTTCGGACAATTCATCTTCTTCGAGCGCCCCGCTGATGCGTCCCTGCCAGTTTCCTTCTTCTAAAACAACGGATTCTATTTCATAATTCCAGAAATTATAAAACAAACCGCACAATAAAGAGAGAAACAGAGCAGAAATAAACGCCGCCACCAGAACGGATACGCTGGAAGCCCGATTCTTTTTGATGAATCCTATCGAATAGTCTTTCCACATATCCTTACCTCCGTTTCTGATCGCTGATGATCTTCCCATCCTCTATGGTGATAATACGATCCGCCTCCAGTGCAATCTTTTCATCATGGGTAATCAAAAGAATCGTCTGTTCTAGGTTACGGTTAGATAATTTCAGCAAGTCAATGATTTCATCTCCGTTTTTCCGATCCAGGTTGCCGGTCGGTTCATCAGCAAGCAAGAGCGCCGGACGATAAATCAAAGAACGAGCGATGGCAACACGCTGCTGCTGCCCGCCGGATAGTTGGCTGGGCAGTGCTTCCAGTTTATCTTCGATTCCCAGCGAATGTACAATCTGCTCAAAGTATTCTTTATTGGGTTTGCGCTTGTCTAACAGGAGCGGCATGAGAATATTTTTTCGGACGGTAAGGGTGGGGATAAGATTATAAAACTGATAAACCAGCCCGACCTTTCTACGCCGGAAAATGGCTGCCTGTGTTCGGTTCATGGCAGATAATTCTGTTCCCTCGATAAGGACTTTCCCTTCTGTTGGCTTATCCACACTTCCCAAAATGTGCAACAAGGTGGATTTTCCTGAACCGGATGCCCCTACGATTGCTACAAATTCCCCTTTTTGTACGGACAGGTCAATGTGATCCAATGCCACAACTTGATTGTTTCCAGAGCCATATACCTTTCGGACATTTTCACATTTTAGTATTTCCATGTCACTTTCTCCTCTCTACTGAATGGTTTTACGTACAGTATAACAAAGTAAAGTGACATCTCAGTGACTGTATATCCTTATTTCAAAACAAGCACCGCCATTTTGCAAATTACAGGCGGTTATGGTTCCGTTCTGCAATTCAAAAATGGAACGGGTAAGAGCCAGGCCAATTCCAATTCCATCTCCAACCGCACACCGGCCCCGGTAAAAACGATCAAAAAGATACGGTAAGTCCTCTGTGTCAAAGCCCGCCCCGTCATCCCATACCCGAATTTCTACATAGAGAGGATTGCCTGAGTAGTCACAATGGACTAAGCCGTCCGGTTTGGAATGTTCCATACAATTCTTTATGAGATTGATGAGTGCTTCCATTGTCCACTCTAAATCTCCCCAAAATTCAATACAGCCATTTTCTGGAATGTCAACAGTAATACAATTTTTCCGCAATAGATCGTTCAGATTATCTGCTGCCAGATTTAATACCGTATAAAGATCGACCTTTTCCCGCTTTAGCGGCAGCGTTCCAGCATCAATTTTGGAAAGCATAAGCAAGGATTCTTCCAGAC
>DSTMC04003__coassemble_4170_pt1 | contig 6208 bp, 3 predicted proteins | sample DSTMC04003__metabat2_high_PE_023 | metagenome-assembled genome bin DSTMC04003 | reverse complement strand
CAGCAAATATCTTCTTCAAGTGATAATTAATCGTATGAGTTTCCACATTGTAAAGAAGTCTCATCATTTTCTGGGTTAGCCAAATATTTTCCGGAACCTGGAACATCCAGAAGAGTCTCGCACTAGCTGCTTTCCTTAAAATCTTGGACCAGCTGCCCGATGACCCGGGGCTGATCACCGGTAGGTTTGTATTCTGATACTAGTTCAAAATGATCCATGATAAAATTTACTCCTTCTCCCTGCTATTCTCTTATTCTACCAAAGAACCCCGCAAAAGTACATACCATCCCGAATGTTTGTTCTATAAAAAGAGGACATTCCAAAATCCTCTTTCGAAATGTCCTCTTTCTGTCATATCTTCTGTTTTCTTCTGATTATTTCTTGATCTTATTCAGCTGTGCATTCAGCGCCAGCATCTCTTCCTTGGTCATCCCACCGCCCATGATTCCTATCATGTTCAAAAGCCGGATCAGCGTAAAGGATCCCATCATGGACATCAAGCCTGCGCCGCCGTCTTTCGCAGCGGACTCAGCTTTTTCTTTGTTCTCTCCGCTCATTTTTCCCATGATCTCTTTGAACAGTCCGTTAACGAACATCGCGCCCTGCTCGGTTTTGACGATATCCTGGATCTTGTCGTTGAGGGAAAGATATCCTTCCGGAGCAGTGATATCGAACCAGTTCAGCACCGCACCTTTTTCTTTCATGCGATATGCCTCGTTGAATGTATCAACTTTCCGGATCAAGCTTTCGTCTTCACATGCTCCTGCCTTCGCGTACAGTTTTGTCTCGCCTGCGTTCGGCACCTCAAAATAGAAGAAGTGAACGTCGCTGGTCTGTTTTCCAAGGCTCTTTCCGTTGGCAAACAGCTCAACTTCCGGCTGGTTGGAATATACGGTAACCTTTGTCACATCTTCCACGCGGTCCACATAACGTTTTCCGCAGATGTGTACGAACGGCTCGTCGGACAGCCATGCCTTGTATGCATAGAATGCGTCCTTCTTATATTTACGGTCAAAGGTAACCAGGCCTTTATGGTTCTGTCCGCTCTCGCCGCCTTCGCTTCTTGCATCCGCAGCGAAATCAAACATATTCCATACATGGGTCGCCCAGATATACGGACGGCTGTAAAGCTGCTTGATCAGTTCCTCATGGTAGTACGCCTGATACTCTTCGGTGTAATCTCCCGCTTCCGGATTGGAGGTATGCCAGTTCAGAGCCTCACATCCGTACTCACTCATACCGATCGGTTTGTCCGGGAATTCCGCATGGAATTTATCAAACCACGGTCCGTTCATAGAAACATCTCCGCCGTACCATCCGAAATAATGGTTGTAGGAAACCACATCGGAAATCTGTACATACGGATCGTGCATATCACACATGGATACGCATGCCATGGTTGTCAGGCGTGTCTTGTCCATCTCGTGAACCATGTCATTCAGAATCTTATGGTTTTCGATCAGATCCGGTGTGGAGGATCCTGTCATCGTAATCTCATTGGACAGGCCCCATACAACGATCGACGGATGATTATAGTTCTGTACAATCAGTTCCTTCATCTGGGAAATTGTATTCTCACGTCCGTTTGGCATATGGTTGGAAATATACGGAATCTCCGCCCAGATCACCAAGCCTTTTTCGTCACACAGATCATAGAAGTACTGATCGTGCTGATAATGTGCCAGGCGGATGGTGTTTGCCCCTACTTCACAGATCAGCTCGATATCTTCTTCATGATGCTCCGGAAGCAATGCGTTTCCGATTCTCGGACGGTCCTGATGACGTGCTACGCCGCGCAGCGGATAGCTTTCTCCGTTCAGGAAAAATCCCTTTTCCGGGTCTACATGGAAGGTTCTGCAGCCGAAACGGGTGCTTACGCAGTCAAGCTCTTCTTCGCCGTCCATCAGTTTGACTTCCATCGTGTACAGATATGGATCTTTTCTTCCGTTCCAGAGATGTACGTTTTTGATCTCAAACTCTGCTACGGTCTGTCCTGCGTCCACCGTTTTGGCCTCCGCAACGGTTCCATCCTGATTCTTCAGCGTATAAACCAGTGTTTTTCCTGCCATGTCTCCGGAAACGTAAACTTCTGTCTCCACTTTTGCGTTTTCCCCGGTAATTTCCGGTGTCACTTTGATTGCCGGAGTTCCGTAGTATTCCAGCTCAAAATGCGCTTTCGGCACCGCGATCAGGCTCACCTTGCGGTACAGGCCGCCGTAGAAGGTAAAGTCCGCCTGCTGCGGATATACACGGTCATTGACTCCGTTGTCCACCGCTACAACCACCAGGTTGTCGTCTTTCAGCTCCTCTGTGATCTTTACACGCCAGGTAGAATATCCGCCGTCATGATGCGCCAGCTTTTTGCCGTTTACATAAACATCCGCAGAAGCGTTTGCTCCACAGAATTCCAGATAATATTCTTCTCCTTCCGGCAGATCCATCTTCTTGAATTCATTTGCATAATAGCAGGTTCCGCGGTAATAATCTCCGCCGCCGTCCTGGCCATCGATTCCATTCCAAGTATGTGGCAGGTCTACCCAGACCCAACGTGTCGGCATGCTCTCCGGAACCTGATCCGCTTCCTTGGAGAATGCCCATTTACTGTTAAATGGCATAATATCTCTCATATTCCATTTCCTCCTTATGCTCGATGTTTCAAGAATATCATTTCTCGCCGCTGAATGTTTGGATTTTTTTAGTTGAATTTGTAAAATTTTTGTGTATACTGAGATTTAATAAAATGTTTATAAGAATGGAGGTACTACAGATGCAGATTTCCGCTTCTCCCAGAGAGATCTTTCCTCTTTTCCGGCAGCTTTTATACGATGCCTTCCAAACGGACGCCTTGCTTTTTACCTGGCCCTATGAAAACGTTGAACAGATCGACAATTCCATCCGCAAAACGCTGTGGGGCAGTTCCCGCTACGCTCCCCTGGAATTGCTTGACCATGCAGACATCACTTCCGCCCACCACATCGTAATCTTCAAAAGCAGTCTTCGCTTCTACAACATGATCTGTCTGCTTTCCTCCGATTCCCATTCGGATTTTATCAGCATCGGTCCCTTCCGCGACCAGGAAGTCACCTCATCCTTTCTGAGCCAGACAGCCCGTGACAACCATCTGACCGGAGAATCTCTGTCCGTCATGAAAAAATATTACAGTACCATGCCGCTGGCGGATCCGGAATCCGTGGCATCTTTTGCCTCACATTTTCTCAGCGCCTTCCTTCCGGATTATGACAAAATACCGCCTGTCTATTTTAATTTTTCTGAGACAGACCATAAAATTGTTCCGGATCAGGAACTTCTGTTTTCCCAGACCTCCCGCTATGCGGAACAATACGCCAGAGGATACCGGGAAACCATTGACGCTCTCTTTCTCGGTGATTTCGAAACCACTTCCCGTTCCCTGCGCTCCTGGCTTTCGGTCACCGGGCTTCTCAAAGAAATGCACACCGGACGGCTGCGCCGGAATCTGGCGGTACTGAACGAGATCTTTGCCTCCGCACTACTATCCTGCCCGGTACATCCCGTTTATATCCGTGAACTTGCCCATGAAATTCAGGTACAGATTGAAAATACGGAAAATTACGAAATGCTCTGCGCACTCCCCGGGCGGATCGCAAGAAAATATTGTCTGCTGGTAAAAAATCAGTCTCATTCCGACTACTCCGCGCTGACCCGCCGCGTGATGGACTATATTCGGATCCACCTTGCCGAGGATCTCTCCCTGTCGGTCATAGCCCGGGAATGTCAGCGGCACCCCGCCTCACTCTCCGGCTATTTCCGGAAAGAGACCGGCATGACCATCACTTCCTACATCCGGCAGGAGCGGGTCCGACGGGCAGTTAATTATCTGAACATCTCTTCCCTGGAGATCCGCGAGATCGCATCCCGCGTCGGTTTCCATGACCTTGGGTATTTTTCCCGTGTCTTCCGCGAACAGATGGGCGTTTCCCCAAGCCAGTACCGAAAAACTTTCACGTATTAGAGCGTGTTTAGCGTATGTTTGACAATTGCTTTCACAATTTCACCATAATTTTCCGCTATAATCAAATGGTAACTGTTTGCTGCCCCATACAGTTCATAAAAGATAAATATTTACCGAAACAAGGAGAAAAACACATGAAGAAAGAAAACCGTAAAGCAGCACAGCAGCGCCGCGCGGAAGAACGGCGGAAGCTTGCAAAAAAGAAAAAGATTAAAAAGATCCTGACCTGGGTAATCTCTGCGGCGGTCGTCATCCTCCTGCTGCTTCTCGTCATCTTCGGAGATCAGCTTCTGTCCAAAGACTCCTCCGGCAGTTCCGCATCTTCGTCTGTCAGTGAAAGTTCTGATACCACTTCAGACAGTTCCGTGTCTGATAGTTCTGCCACAGATACTTCTTCCGGCAGCACCGCTTATTCCACTGACACTTCTCTGACCATCGAAGACGGCGATACCGTGAATATCGACTACGTTGGTTCCATCGACGGCGTGGAATTCGAAGGCGGGAGTACCAACGGAGCGGGAACTGATCTGACCATTGGCTCCGGTCTCTATATCGATGATTTTGAGGAACAGCTGATCGGCGCACATCCGGGAGATTCCGTAGAAGTCAACGTCACCTTCCCAGACGATTATCAGCAGGAGGATCTTCAGGGCAAAGACGCACTCTTCCAGGTAACCATCAATGGAATTTACGAAAACTGAAAATACTGAACCGCAAAAAACTTTTTTCTGAAAGTGCAAAGAGTCCCAAAAGCCGGATTCTATTCAAAGAATGTCAGCTTTTGGGACTCTCTTTCACCTTCCATCTTTTTATTTTCTTTCGCCGGCTTCGTTCGCCATCTGTATTCTGCCCTCCTGCATACCGCAGACAAAGACAGGTACCAGTTTCGGATCAAACTGCTTTCCCGCCTCCTCTTCCAGAATCTGCAGCGCCCGCTCTTTCGGAATCACATCTTTATAAGAACGTTTTGTAGTCATCGCGTCAAAAGAATCAGCAATGCACAAGATACGTGCAGAAAGAGGGATATTTTCTCCGACGGTTCTTCGCGGATATCCTCTTCCGTCATACCTTTCATGATGTCCGATCACCGCAGGGATTACATAATCCAGAGAAGGAAGATGACGAATAATCCCAATGGATGCCTCCACATGTCCTTTGATGATCTCATACTCTTCCTCGGTCAGTTTCCCTGCTTTGTTGAGAATGGCTTCCGGAATTCCGATTTTTCCCACATCATGCAAAAGCGCTGCCTGCCGGATGATCTCCACCATATCCGAATTTAACTTCAATTCCTTTGCCAGAGAGGTCGCATAATGCGCTACATTATTGGAATGACTGAACGTATAGTGATCTTTTACATCAATTGCAGCTGTAAGCGCATATATGGTCGATTCGTACCCCTTGTAAATGTTTTTGTGATCTTCTACATCCTCGATGAGATTTTCACGCAATACGGTATCGAAAATCTCAATCCCATTTTTACCCGTACGTTTCACATGATTGACCGCCATATCAGCGTTTTCCAGCAGTTCTTCCACGGTCTTTGCCGCATAAGGCGCAGCGCTGATTCCTGCACTGATCGTCAGAACTTTGAGCTTATAGTCCACTGTCTGATCTGTCATCTGAAAGATCTGTTTCTGAATGGATCTGACCAGATTCTGCGCGGAAAATACGTCATATTTCGGAAGAAGAATCGCAAATTCCTTTCCGCTGTACCGGGCCGCATAACCGCTTTCTCCAACACTGCTTTTGATAATCTGCGCGATTCCGCGAAGCGCATTATCTCCCGCCTGTGTTCCGTACAGCTGATTATACAGTTTAAAATCATCGATATTAATGATCGCCAGCGCCAGAGATCCGTCCTCATTCTTCTCAAATTCTTCCCGAAGAATCTCAAAGAAGTATTTCCGGTTCAGAAGCTGCGTCAGCTCATCTGTGCGCGCCTCATAATAAGCCGATTCATAAAGATGTGCATTCTTAATGGCAATGGAAGCGCTGGAAGCTATCATCAGAATCATATCGAGGTCCGATCTGCTGATCCGGTGATTGCCCGGAGGATTGGACAACAGCAGGATTCCCACGATATTTTGCTCATCCCTGAGACCGATGCACGCTTCAATCCGCAAATTCTGAAGATTTCTCTTTTCCTCTTCCCACATTGCCTTGTATTCGATCATAGAACGGAATTCTCTCATCAGAAGACCGTCGTTTCGTTCC
>DSTMC04003__coassemble_3574_pt1 | contig 7141 bp, 6 predicted proteins | sample DSTMC04003__metabat2_high_PE_023 | metagenome-assembled genome bin DSTMC04003 | reverse complement strand
AGTGGTGGAAACATGTACCTGGGGCTAGCCGTCGCGCCAGCGACTTGGTACAATAGCGGAAGCTGGATGTCTGCGCACGGTATGGCAAAGTGTGTGTCCATAAGGGAGGAGAGGCAATGAGAGGATTTAAAACTGGCCTTATGATTCTGATGGCAGCGGGTGTTCTGTGGATGCTTCCGGGATGCCGGGATCAGAAGCAGGAGATTCCTATTTCGACTGTCAGCCAGAGTACAGAGGATGATGACCCTGAAGATACGATGCAGGAGCAGCTGCCGGGAGAGGGTATCCCTGTCTATGAGGTGGAACTTCCGGATGAACTGTATGATTTTGAGTACGCAGTCTGGGGAGTCTCTTATCAGCTTCCTATGACATACGAGAGCTTTACCGCAAACGGATGGAGCTACGACGGCGATGAACAGGAAATGGTCAGCGCTCAGTCTTATCTGGCAGGAGAGATTTTTACGGCGGAAGACTGTGCAGTGACGGTGGATATTATGAATCCGGAGGCGTCGGAACTTCCGGTCAGCCAGTGTTATGTGGCGGGCTTTCATGTGGATGCCGGGGAGGACAGCGGCAAAGGGGTCTATGTAAACCTTCCGGGAAATATTGTATTTCAGAAGTCTGTGGCGGAGGAAGTGATTCAGGCATATGGCGCTCCCAAGGACCGGTATGAGCAGGAAGAGTATCTGTTCCTTACGTATGAATTTGGTCTGAACCGGAGTGTCCAGTTTGGGTTTGACAACGAGATGGGACTTCTGATGCGGCTGGATCTCCAGAATCTGCAGAATTCCAACGGTGAGGAAGAGCTGGAACATGCCCTGAGTGAGGAAACGCCGGAGGTAAAAGCCTATCAGGCGCCGGAGGCGCCGGGAACGGCATTGGATCAGTTCATCGTTTCTTATGACGGAACGCTTTATCAGCTTCCGGTTCCCACAGCGGAACTGCTGAAACATGGATGGGAGATCAACGACAAAGAATCCGACGAGGCGGTAAAAGGCCTTCAGTATGGTTATGTGACATTGGAAAAGAATGGAGAGCGGCTCTTCGGAAATGTAAGGAATGATTCGGAGGAAGCGGTAACCGTGGAAAACTGTTTTATCACCGCGCTGTATGGGGATATGGATACGACCAAGGTTCCTATTGCGGTGGCAGGCGGTATTACGCTTGGAACGCCGGAGGAAGTATTTCTTGCCGCGGTTTCGGAGGACTATAAGAAGACCGAGGACACCGAAAACGGAACGGAGATCTATACCTTCTATGCCGATGAGACAAAAGAAAACTACACGGAGATCACCGTGGATCGGGCTCTTCACCTGGTAAGGGGCATCAAGGTTGTAAAGCAGTAGCAGGGTGACAGAGATGGAAAGAATAAGAGAGTGCAGAAACAGAAGCGCAGAAAAGCAAATGTGTAAAAGGCTGCAGAAACTGAAACACAGGAAAGTAAAAGAGTAGAAAAGCAGAAAGTTAAATACCCCGCAGCAAGCTACGGGGCATCAAACTTGCAGCGCAGCAAAGCTGCGGGGTATTTGACCCTCGCGGCAGTCGCCAAATGGACATGCAAGCATGTCCGCTTGGCTCGTTGTCCGCGGGAATAAAAGAAAGAGGTAAGAAAAATATGGAAAAACAGTATGATCTGATTATTATCGGTTCCGGTCCGGCGGGGCTTGCCGCAGCAATTTATGCTCAGAGAGCAAAGCTGGATACGATTATTATTGAAGAAAATTTTGTCAGCGGCGGACAGGTCGTGACGACTTATGAGGTAGACAATTATCCGGGACTTCCCGGAATCAGCGGCATGGATTTGGGAACCACACTGAGAGACCATGCAGAGAAAATGGGCGCTGAATTTGTCCGGGACAAAGTGCTGGAGCTGAAGCTGGACGGAGAGGACAAGGTCGTTGTGGCGAAAAAAGGTGAGTATCATACGAAGACTGTCATCGTTGCAACAGGTGCAAAGCACAGGATGCTCGATGTTCCGGGAGAGAAGGAACTCGCCGGTATGGGCGTTTCCTACTGTGCGACCTGTGACGGCGCGTTTTTCCGGGGAAAAACGGTTGCAGTGGTCGGAGGCGGCGATGTGGCGGTGGAAGATGCGATCTTCCTGGCGAGAGCCTGTGAGAAAGTCTATGTGATCCACCGCAGAGATGAACTGCGCGCGGCGAAGATCCTGCAGGAACGTCTGCTGGCGCTGGAAAATGTGGAAATGGTATGGGATACGGTAGTGGACGAAATCAAAGGTGAGAATCAGGTCGAGGCAGTGTCCGTCACCAACCGAAAGACGGGAGAGAAGAAAGATCTCGCGGTAAACGGAATCTTTATCGCGGTCGGCATCACGCCGAATTCTGAACTGGTGAGTGGAAAACTGGAGATGGATGCGCAGGGATACATCAAGGCACAGGAAGACGGAGTCACAAGCGTGGAAGGTGTTTATGCGGCGGGAGATGTAAGGACAAAACAGCTCCGCCAGATTCTTACGGCAGCATCCGACGGCGCGAACTGCGTGACGTCCGTTCAGAACCATCTGCTCTATTCCTGACAGGGGTACTCCTGAATCACGTTTTTACGGTCTGCGCAGCATGTGCGCAGACCTGGGCGGAACAGTAACTTATTCAAAATGCACAAAGAATGCTGGAAAAAATTGGAGTGTCAGATACCGTCGAAAATTGCCCACAATTTTCCCACATATTATGAACAAGTTATCCACAGTGGAAACTCATGGAAATCATTGAAAAGTAAAGTTATACACGGAGTTATCCACATTGTCCACCGAAAAACGCTCGTTTTTCACAGATTTACATAAGAAAAATCAGAACACGCGTTTTGTTCACAATGGAGAAATGAAGATTTTGGAAAAATAAATGGGGAAATCTATTGACATTTTTATAGTCAATAAGCGACAAAAACTGACTACAAAAGTCAGAAAATTACACACAATTCAACGCCACAAGATATAGAAAGAACGAATCTAAATATAGAAAAGCGGATGAAAAAAGACTTATGTTTTCGTTCCTCTCCATCAAAATAAGAAACAAATTTCTTTTGCTTGTATTTTTTGTACAAATAGAGTAGAATAAAATCATAAGTTTCAGCAAATTAAACAAAAAGGAGAGTGGATGTTTTGAAGTTTGGAGTATTTTCAGTAAGTATGCCGGAATACAGTCCGGAGAAATCCGTAGAACTCTTAAAAGAACTGGGTTATACGGGCGTGGAATGGCGTGTAGCGGAGATCAAGAAACCGTATGAGCGCTGGGATACCTGTTTCAAGGAGGAAATCCCGGCTCTGTCCGAGGATGATCCGAAGATTCCGTACGAGCAGAGATACTGGGGAAATAACAAAAGTACCCTGTCTCTGGAAAACATCAAGGAGGAAGCGCTGAAGGCGAAAGAACTCTGTGATGCAGCGGGAATTGAGATTTTCGGACTTACGACTTATCTGGCAGTAGGCGATACCGAGAAGCTGGTGAATGTGATGGAAGCAGCGAACGCTATCGGATGCGGACAGGTCCGCGCAGGACTGGTTCCGTATGATCCGGCAAAGGCAGAGGCGCCGTATCCGGTACTGTTCGACCGTATGCGTGAGGATCTGAAGAAACTGGATCCGTATGCACGCAAATACAATGTAAAAGTTGTTCTTGAAATCCATATGGATACCATGATCGCCAGCCCGAGCGCAGCATACCGCGCGCTGGAAGGATTTGATCCGGAATATTTCGGACTGATCTTCGATCCGGGCAATATGGTAAATGAAGGATTTGAGGAATACCAGAAGAGCTTCGAGCTGCTGGGCGATTATATTGCGCATATCCATATTAAAAACGGCGTGCTCGTTCCGGACGGAGAGGACAATCTGGGCGCGGCAAAATGGAAACGTCAGTGGTGCCCGCTGAAAAAAGGTATGGCGGATCTGAAACGTCTGTTTTCCGTTATGAACAAATTCGGATACGACGGAACGGTTTCCATCGAGGATTTCTCCAACGAGGAAGAGACGAAAGTGAAACTGGAGAATAACCTGGCGTACATGAAAGGCATGGCAGAGGCTGTGAAGAAAGAAGCAGAGGAAGCCAAAGAAAAAGCTGAATAATCATTAAAAAACAAACTGAGATACCGGCAATGGAGAGAGCATTCTCCGTTGCCGGTATTTTGCTGTGCAAAATCTGGAAAAAACCATTAAAGATTTCTGTATGATGGGGAAAAACGCGGACGGATGTTATTGACAAATATTTTCTTAATGTCTAAAATGAAGTAAATATAATGGTTTTTCAATTACCAGAAAAGACCTGAAGACAGTAAGGGGAAAGGCACAGCGGAAAACGAGGAACGCAGGGAAGAGCAGGTTCTTTTTTGGTACAAACAGGGAGAGAAGGATATGGAAAAGGAGTTGCCTGAATTAAAGGTATCTATGTTGGGGCGGTTTTCCATGACGCATGGAGAACAGACGGTTTCTTTTAAACGCAATACGGCTACCAAGGCGGTAAAACTGCTGCAGATCCTGCTGCACGAAAGCTTCTGCGGAAGCGGGGAACAGGCGGGGATTCCACGCACCGAGCTGCTGGAAGATCTGTTTGGCAGAGAGGAACTTTCAAATGTCGCCAATAATCTTCGGGTTACTGTACATAGATTAAAAAAGATGCTGGTAGAAGCGGGGCTGCCGGAATACGATTACATTAAGATTGAAAATGGAATCTACCGATGGGACAGCCCGATGAAGGTCCGTATCGATGTGGCGGACTTTTTGGATCTGCTGCAGAAGGCGGAGAAGGAAACAGAGGAACGGAAGAAGATGGACTTCCTTTCCCGTGCCTGCCGTCTTTACCGCGGGGAATTTCTTCCGTCATTGTCGGGGGAGGACTGGGTGATCGTCAACAGCGTACGGTATAAAGAAATGTACGGAGAGGCGCTGATCCAGGTTTGTGAATATCTGAAGCGGAAGAGGGAGTATGAGCAGATCGTTGAACTGACCACGACGGCGTCGGAGATCTATCCGTTTGACGAATGGCAGTCGCTGAAGATCGATGCGCTGATGTGCATGAATCATTATAAAGAGGCGTATCAGTTTTATGAGGAAACTTCCAGGATGTTTTTTGAGGAACTTGGGATCAGCCCTTCCGAAAAAATGATGGATCAGTTTAAAGAGATGAGCGCCAAGATGAGCAGAAAATATCAGGCGGCCGGGGAGATTAAGGAAGGCCTGAAGGAAGCGGAGTATGAGAACGGCGCTTTTTACTGCACGCTGCCAAGTTTCCGGGACGGCTACCGACTGATTCGGAGGATCATCGAGAGAAACGGTCAGTCCGTCTTTCTGATGGTGTGCTCTTTGACTGACGGAAAAGGAAGACCTCTGGAGAGCAGAGAAAAGCTGGAAGTACTGTCCGAGAACCTGCATCTCGCCATCAAAGGAAGCCTGCGGCGCGGCGATTCCTTTACCAAATACAGCCCGTCCCAGTTTCTGATCCTGCTGGTGGGAACCAATCAGGAAAACTGCGATATTATTTTCCGGAGGATCCTGGATAAATTTTCAAGCAAACATAAATCATGGAAGCAGAACCTGGAATACTACGTTTCCTCTGTGGCAGATGTGGAAAATGATAATTCGAGACTGCATTTTCACAGGAATGAATTCCACTGGAACTGATGAGGGACGGGAGCGTGGAAGTTTGGAAGTAAACTTTCAAATCTACCTTGATGACGCAGCAAGTGCGTCAGGAAAGAGGAAAAAATGAAGGATGTTCGGATGGAATCCAAAGCAGCGATTCCGAATCTGATCAATATATGTGTAGACCGGAGCGTCCAGGGCGAGATCGGAGGCAGAATCTACCATTACTATCAGCGGGAACCGTGGAAATTTGAGAATGTGGTGCAGCTGCTGCGGTATATGGAAGAGTTTTATGACGGTATCCGCTTCCCGGAGGCGGCGGTGATGCTGCGGAATTTTTCCGAAACAGAAAAAGAAGACAGGGAAAAAACGTGGCAGATCCTTTCGACCAAAGAGGAAGTACTGAACCATCAGGGAAAGTGCGCGACTTTTTACACCTATGTTCAGTACCGGCAGAACGCCACCTGGCAGGGGCGATTGGTCTGGAAAGAGGCGGAGAAAGAAGTGGAATTCCGCAGCGCGCTGGAATTGATCATTCTGGTGGATAATGCGTTGAATGAGGATTGTAAATAGAGGGCGCTGAGAAAAGGGCGCGAAGATTGCGGGAATGATTTTTTATGCGGTTTGGCATCGTTCAGCAGTTCTGGAATGCCGTCGGTGACGGGGACAGGCTGCTGGTAACAGTTCAGTTTACTGAACTGTTACGGATGCTGAACTTTTTTTGTTTACATGTATCTTAAATTTTCAAGAATCAAATCTGAAGACATTTCTATAAGGTTCCATCGAGCCGATAACCCTAAAATAAAAGAAAAAACAGATGATGCTGTTGTTTGGTCGTAAAAAAGGATTTATAATTATGGGAAAGAGAAACACAACCGTCGGCCAGAACGGGAGTCTGGATTGTGTAACAAAGTGAAGGGAGAGCAATCAATGGAAAATTATTTCAATTATGAAATGAAGGATGGAACCTATATGCATCTTGAGTTTGCCGATCATTCGATTACAGAAGAGGATCTCAGAAAGTATCGTGAGTTCGAAGAGTCTCTTGAAGAGTTTTATGGCGCTCCGGTTCAAACAATGGTGATTTGTTCGGCTGATGTGAAGTCAATAAAGACAGAGTTGAGAGACGGGAACAGTATTTATCAGATACGCACGATTTCCATGGGAGAACAGGATGGAGATCAAATTCTCAGAGAACTGGAAAAGCGAAAGAAGAAAGGGAAAAAAATCGGAGAAAAGAGATTGACATCCCTTGTGATGACGCCGTTAATGGCAGGAGAAACATCCAAAGAACAAAGATTCTGCCGGGTTCTTGATCTGATTCACAGTGAAGAAGTAGAAATAAGAGAAGAAACCCGATTGCGTATGGAGTCAACCATTTATGTACTTGCGAAAAAACTGCTGGATCAGGGCTATGACCGGGTGGCGGAAATCGCGGAGCAGTGCGGGTACGCCAACGCCAATTATTTCGCCAAGGTATTCCGGGATGCTACCGGCATGTCCCCGCTGGAATACCGGAAGGAAAGGGAAGAAAGAAAATGAAACTGC
>DSTMC04003__coassemble_2600_pt1 | contig 9588 bp, 8 predicted proteins | sample DSTMC04003__metabat2_high_PE_023 | metagenome-assembled genome bin DSTMC04003 | reverse complement strand
CACGCTGGTATTGATCCTCGGAATCTCCGAACTGCTGCTGAAGCTCCTCTTCCAGCGGATCCAAGGATTCCACGTTAGTGGAATTCGCCACTCCGATGCTCAGAATATCATAATACTTTGCGTTTTCAATCTGATTCCTGATAATAAAGATCAGAGCGATCACACCGATAATTCCGAAAATGACGGGCTTATAGTAAGTCCAGATGTATTCCAGCTTTCCCCTTACTTTCATCTCCGACAGCTTCTGGCGCTCCAGCTCCATTTTTTCTTTTCTTGTTCTGTCTGACTCATACCGCTTTGCCATCTTGTGTTCTTCTCCTTCGCTGGTAATCCCCCCGGTCGTGCTCACAATTATATCACAAAAAAGGGCTATCGTCTACCTGCGATAGCCCTTTCCTTTCACTGTAACGGAATTACATCATTCCCATATCTCCGCCTGCCGGTGCTGCCGGTGCCGGCTCTTTGATGTTGGAAACTACGGACTCGGTAGTAAGCAGAGTAGCTGCAACGCTTGTCGCGTTCTGCAGAGCGCTTCTTGTTACTTTTACCGGATCCAGGATTCCAGCCTGAATCATATCCACATACTCTTCTTTGTATGCGTCAAATCCAACACCAACTTTGGATTCTTTTACTTTGTTGATAATAACAGAACCTTCCAGACCTGCGTTTGCTGCAATATGGAACAGCGGAGCTTCCAGAGCTGTTTTAACGATTCTCGCACCTGTCTTCTCATCTCCGTCCAGAGAATCTACCAGAGCTTCCAGTTCCTTGGTTGCATGGATATATGCGGAACCGCCGCCTGCGATAATACCTTCTTCCACTGCCGCTCTTGTAGCGTTCAGCGCGTCCTCCATACGAAGTTTTGCTTCTTTCATCTCTGTCTCTGTAGCGGCACCTACACGGATCACAGCTACGCCGCCTGCCATTTTCGCAAGTCTTTCCTGTAATTTTTCTTTATCAAACTCAGAAGTGGTCTCTTCGATCTGAGAACGGATCTGAGCGATTCTGCCTTTGATCGCCTCTTTGTCACCGCATCCGTCTACGATGATCGTGTTCTCTTTCTGAACTTTTACGGATTTTGCACATCCCAGCATATCCATCGTAGCGTTCTTCAGCTCCAGGCCAACCTCCTCGGAGATCACCTGTCCGCCTGTCAGAACTGCGATGTCTTCCAGCATTGCTTTTCTTCTGTCACCGTATCCCGGAGCTTTGACAGCAACTACGTTGAAGGTTCCGCGCAGTTTATTCAGAACCAGTGTCTGAAGAGCCTCGCCCTCAACATCCTCTGCGATGATCAGAAGACGTGCGCCTGTCTGTACGATCTGCTCCAGCAGCGGAAGGATTTCCTGAATGTTGGACAGTTTCTTATCGGTGATCAGGATATAAGGATCATCCAGAGTTGCCTCCATCTTCTCCATATCTGTGCACATGTAAGCGGAAATGTATCCGCGGTCAAACTGCATACCTTCTACCAGTTCCAGCTCAGTCTGCATGGTCTTGGATTCTTCAATGGTGATTACACCGTCGTTGGAAACTTTCTCCATTGCGTCTGCTACCATCTGTCCAACCTGCTCGTCACCGGAGGATACAGCTGCAACTCTTGCGATCTGCTCTTTTCCGTTTACCGGCTGGCTCATGGAAGCCAGGACCTCTACTGCTTTATCGGTTGCTTTCTTCATTCCCTTACGCAGAACGATCGGGTTTGCGCCCGCTGCCAGGTTCTTCATTCCTTCATGTACCATTGCCTGTGCCAGTACGGTTGCGGTTGTGGTACCGTCACCTGCTACGTCGTTGGTCTTGGAAGCCACTTCCTTGATCAACTGTGCGCCCATGTTTTCGAAGCCGTCTGCCAGCTCAATCTCTTTTGCGATGGTAACACCGTCGTTTGTGATCAGCGGAGCTCCATACTGTTTGTCAAGAACTACGTTTCTTCCTTTCGGTCCGAGGGTTACGCGAACGGTATCTGCCAGCTGGTTCACACCTCTTTCCAGTGCTGCTCTTGCTTCTGCTCCGTATTTGATTTCTTTTGCCATTTTGATCTGCCTCCTGAATATTTTTCTTTATTTTACGATTGCCAGAATGTCACTCTGTTTTACGATGATATACTCTTCGTCGTCCAGCTTTACGTCTGTTCCTGAATATTTGGAATAGATAACCTGATCACCAACGGAAACTTCCATCTTTACTTCTTTTCCGTCCTCTACGGTTCCCGGTCCTACGGCAACAACCTCTGCCTGCTGCGGTTTCTCCTGTGCCTGGCCCGGAAGAACGATTCCGGATTTTGTTGTCTCTTCTGCTTTCAGCTCTTTTAATACAACTCTGTCTCCCAATGGTACTAATCTCATTCTATATGGCCTCCTTTAAGCTTTGCTTTCTGCATTATTAGCACTCGTTTCAGTCGAGTGCTACTTGATGGTTCTTACTATAGTGTTTCTGGCTTCATTTCGCAACTTTAATTTTTTTTGTGATATCTCGTTTATCATCTTTATTTCTTTTGTTTCCTTTTGTTTTCTCTCGTTTTCTCATTTTTCCCTTTTTTTGAGATTTAATAATCTGTTTATAATTCTTTTTCCATGGTTTCACAAAAGAAAGAATCCTGCTTGCAGGATTCTCCGCCTGCGGCGGGGCGCGCAAGCGACATCTTCCTCTCTGCCGCAGTGCGATCCCTGCGGAGCATATTTTGTTTCATAGGAAAGCAGTTTCCTATGAAACAAAATAGCTGCCGTAAAATGTGCTCCGCTCCCGGATATCCTTCCGGACAACATGTCCGTTTCCATATCCTGTGTTTCACTTCATTTTACGGCAGCTTCCTTTGCCGAATGCTTTTCGTTTTTCAGAAGTCTCCTCACTCCGTCTCCCCGGAATTCTGAGCTTCTCCTTTGTTTTTCAGGTTCTTTCTCGCCTTGATCTCATCCAGTTCATCAAAAATATAGTCGTTCAGCACTTTGATGTAAGTACCCTTCATTCCGCTGGAACGGGATTCGATCACGCCTGCGCTCTCAAACTTGCGCAGCGCGTTGACAATGACGGATCGGGTAATTCCCACACGGTCCGCAATCTTGCTGGCAACCAGAATGCCCTCATCACCGTCCAGCTCCTCGAAAATATGTGTGATCGCTTCAAGCTCTGAGAAGGAGAGCGTATTGAAAGCCGATTTTACAACCTGAACTTTTCTGTTTTCCTCTACATTCTCTTCGTTGACGGACCGCATCATTTCCAGTCCTACCACAGTGGTTCCATATTCACTGACGATGATGTCATCAATATCGTACGCAGGCTCGCCGCGGTACATAAATACAGTACCGAGACGCTCACCGGCGATGTCGATCGGACAGATGATGGAATTGTATTTTGAAACTCCCGGAAGTTCAAATCCAAGAGTCTCCAGGTTGACATTTTCCTTGGTGGACAAGACGCTCAGAAGACGGTCATTCAGCAGATTATCTACATAACCTCCTACCTTATCCTCAATCAGTTCTGTAATCTCTTCTACTCCCGGACACAGACTGATGCCCAGCACCTTGCCCTTTTTGCTGATTACCAGAATATTGGAATCCAGCGTTTCCATCATTACTTCACAGATATCATTGAATACCACCTTCGTGGAATGATTATTATGAAGTAACTTATTAATCTTTCTGGTTTTATCGAGTAATTGTACGCCCATTCTCTTCTCCTTTCTTATTATTCCCATTCTTTCTATGTTAATCTCATTTTAGCATGGAATTGTTCGAAAATCAACGTATTTTTCAGACAAATGGGAGTATTTTGAAAAAAATGAAGTCCACAGGCGTGTCGACAAACAAACTACAGCAAAAACTTACTCTTCCTCTTTTTTTCGCACCTCAACATAACCGCAGTGTTCATCCGCGCAGACCAGCTTATTTCCTTTTTCCAGCATATATCCGCCGCAGACCGGACATTTCTTTGCCGACGGTCTCTGCCAGGACATGAAGTCACAGTTAGGATTGTCTTCACATCCGTAATATTTCCTGCCCTTTTTGGTCTTTTTCAGAATCACTTCTTTTCCACATTTCGGACACGGAACACCGATCTTTTCCAGATACGGTTTGGTATTTTTACACTCCGGGAATCCCGGACATGCCAGGAATTTTCCGTGGGGACCGTATTTGACCACCATATTGCGTCCGCAGGCCTCACAGACTACGTCGGTCACTTCATCCTCCACCTTAACCTCCGCCAGCTCTTTTTCCGCCTGCTTGACTGCCTCTTCCAGATCCGGCCAGAAGTTCTCGACAACCGTTTTCCAGCGGATAGTGCCGTCTCCGATCTTATCCAGCAGCGCTTCCATATTGGCAGTGAAATTCACATCCACAATGCTCGGGAACGCCTGCTTCATCATATTATTGACCACTTCGCCCAGTTCGGTCATATACAGGTTCTTGTTTTCTTTCGCCACATAACGGCGGTTGATGATCGTCGTGATTGTCGGCGCATAAGTACTCGGACGGCCGATTCCCAGTTCTTCCATGGTCTTGACCAGAGAAGCCTCCGTATAATGGGCGGGCGGCTGTGTAAAATGCTGCTGTTTGTCATACTCTTCCAGCTTCAGCGGCGTATCTGTGTCCAGTCCGCGCACAACGGTATTGTTTTCCTTCTTTTCATCCTCTTCCTGCGTATAGACGGACATGAATCCGTCGAATTTGATCCGGGAGGACGCGGCGGTAAACAGATAACCGTTTCCGGTAATCTTCGCCGATGTGGTCTCATAGACTGCCGGTTTCATACGGCTTGCCACAAACCGTCTCCAGATCAGCTGATACAGGCGGAACTGATCTCTGGACAGAGATTCCTTGACCAGAACCGGCGTGCGGGTCACATCCGTGGGACGGATCGCCTCATGGGCATCCTGCGCCATTTTATTTTTATTTCCGGTCTCTCCCACAGCGGCGTATTCCTGCCCGTACTGTTCGCCGATATAGCTTCTCGCCGCAGCGTCCGCCTCGTCGGAGATACGGGTGGAATCCGTACGCAGATAGGAGATCAGACCGACAGTTCCGTTTCCTTTGATATCGATTCCTTCATAAAGCTGCTGCGCCAGGCGCATAGTCTTCTGGGTGGAAAAATTCAGCACCTTGGAAGCCTCCTGCTGCAGCGTACTGGTGGTAAACGGAAGCGGGGCTTTCTTGCTCCGTTCTCCTTTTTTTACCTCAGAAACAGCAAACTCGGCTCCCTCCAGCTCTTTCAGGATCTGATTGAGCTCGTCCTCGGAGGAAATAGAGAATTTTTTGCCTTCTTTTCCATAGAACTTTGCCACCAGAGGTTTTTTCTCCTTCGGGATCGCGAAATGCGCATCCAGCGTCCAGTATTCCGTCGGGATAAACGCATTGATCTCCTCTTCCCGGTCCGCTATGATCCGCAGTGCCACAGACTGTACCCGTCCTGCGCTCAGCCCTCTCTTGATTTTCTTCCAGAGAACCGGGCTGATCTCATAACCTACCATGCGGTCCAGACACCGGCGCGCCTGCTGTTCGTCCACCAGATTCATATCGATATCCCTTGCTTCCTTGATGGAAGCCTTGATCGCACTTTTTGTAATTTCATTAAATGTGATCCTGCGCATTTTCTTCTCATCCAGGTTCAGAGCCTTGGACAAATGCCAGGAAATCGCTTCCCCCTCACGATCCGGGTCCGTTGCCAGATATACTTTTTCCGCTTTCTTTGCTGATTTTCTCAACGACGCCAGAAGATCGCCTTTTCCGCGGATCGTAATATATTTTGGTTCAAAATCGTGTTCCACGTCGATGCCAAGACGGCTCTTTGGAAGATCACGGACATGTCCCATAGACGCCGCCACTTCATAATTTGAGCCCAGAAATTTCTTGACAGTCTTCACTTTTGCCGGTGATTCCACGATTACAAGATATTTCGCCACCTTATTGCCTCCTGAATTCTCCGATTTTCGCTACACTCTGTATACAGAAAGCGTGTATGAATATTCATTCCCACATTCTTTATGCACGCTCTGGAGCATCTTTGAAAATTGCTTTCTCAAGTATACTGAGGGTTAATATACACCAAAAAGTTTTTTCTGGCAAGACCTTTCTCTTTTAATTTTTTCTTTTTCCCCGCGTCCGTCCACATTTTTACCGCATTTTCGACAAAACAGGACACGTTATTCTCTGTAAAAATAGATATTTTTTCCTTCCTCGACAATCAGGCCGTCCAGCTGCATCCGCACAAGCAGCGACGAAAGCTCCGGAATAGGGTATCCTGTCGCCTGATGAAGCTCTTCCAGTGTGTGGCTGCCCTTTTTCATCTCACCGATCATCTTCTGTTCTTCCTTCGCCAGTTTTCGTTTTCCGTTTTCCAAAACTCTGTGGTTCGCGGAAATTCCCAGCTCTTCCAGCAGCGCCGACGGTTCCACGGCAATCCCCGCTCCCTGGGCGATCAGCCGGTTGCATCCCTCGCTGAGGGGATCGTTCACTCTCCCCGGAAGAGCGTAAACACTTTTCCCCTGTTCCAGCGCGTAATCCGCTGTAATCAGCGAACCGCTCCGTTTCCGCGCCTCCACCACCAGTACCAGATCTGCCAGCGCGCTGATGATCCGGTTTCTCTGGGGAAAATGCCATGCCGCCGGCTCCTCCCCCGGCTCAAATTCAGAGAGTATCCCTCCGCCATGTTCCAGCATCCGCCGCATCAGAGGGTAATTCTCTTTCGGGTAACAGATATCCACCCCGCAGCCAAGTACCGCAAAGGTAACGCCTCCGCCTTCCAGCGCTCCTTCATGTGCCGCCGCGTCAACCCCGGTGGCAAGCCCGCTGATGATCTGTACCCCTGCCGCCGCCAGCTCCCGGGCATATCGTCTCGCCTGTGCCCTGCCGTAAGCACTGCAGGCGCGGGCGCCCACAATGGCTGCCGAAGGCACTCCCTCAAAAGGAAGCCTGCCTTTTGTATAAATGCCCGCGGGCATATCCGGATATGGCCGCATTCTCTCCGGATATGCCTTGTCCCTTTTGTGATAATATACAACCTGTTCCATTCATTTATACCCTCCATATTTTTTTATCCAGGCTCCGGCAGCACAGAGCCTCACCCACATGGGTGGTATTGATCGTTTCACACGGCTCCATATCCGCAATCGTGCGGGCAACTTTCAGGACCCTGTGATAGCCCCGCGCACTCAGCCTCAGCGCTGTATACGCCTGTTCCAGCATCCGGGAGGCTTCCGGCGTCAGGGGGCAGAATCTTCCGATCTGTCCCGGCTTCAGCTCACTGTTAAACTGCTGTCCGTTTTCCCGATATCTATCCAGCTGCACCTCCCTTGCCCTTGCAACGATCTTCCGCATATGGGCAGAACTGATCCTTTCTGCCTTCCCTTTTCCATCCTCCGGCGCCAGCGTCTCATAGCTGACTGCCGGGACTTCCGCGCACAGATCCATCCGGTCGAGAAATGCCTGGCTGAGTTTTCCTAGGTACCTGGCAATATCCGTTTCGGAACAGTGACAGCGTTCACGGTCAGGATAGTATCCGCAGGGACAAGGGTTCATCGCCGCCACCAGGACAAAAGACGAAGGAAACAGATACGTCCCCTCCTGCCGGGAAATCAGGATCTGATGCTCTTCCAGCGGCTGGCGCAGAAGTTCCAGCACCCTCCGGGACATCTCCGGAAGTTCATCCAGAAACAGTACACCCGACAGACTTGTGGAACCATAAAAAAGTAAAATTCTCCTCTATTAACTATATTATTTTGCAAAAACCCTCACATTCTGCCTCTCTTCCCCTCCACCTTACCCATCTCCCCAGCGAAATCGATTTAAATAACTCTCAAAAAATCCTGTTCTTTCTATTATAAAAGGAAAGCCTTTGCATGCGTTGAGCTGCCCCCGCCCCCGTAGTATAATACAAATTAGATTCTAAATAATAAGGAGGCTATTGATGAAAAAAGAAGTTATAGATAAATGCCACATTTGTGGAGAAATCACAAAATTAACAAAAGAACACTTTCCTCCTAAAGCCGCATATAATAATATTCCTCGTAAATTAGTTAATTCTAATATTTTGTCTATGTCGGTCGAAGATGACTGGTCCATGAAAAATAAGAGATATAAATCTTACCAACAAGGCATTTCCGAATTCACCTTATGCGAACGTTGTAACAATCTTACTGGCGCTATGTACGGAGATGCTTATTCCAAAGTGGTAAAAGGAGTTGGCTACCACATTATGCAAATTCCAAAAGACGAACGTGCTGGTTGGGTACATATTGCCATCCAACAAATGAACTGTCTTGCTTTTTTTAAACAGGTCCTTATTATGTTCTGTTCCGTAAATTCTGCTGAGTTTGGAGTCAAATTTAAAGATTATTTACTTGACAAGAGCAACAAAAACTTCGATACACAGCGTTATAAATTGAACATGTACTTACATCATGGTAATATGGACCGTATGGTATCAATGTGTCAAATACTAAACCCCCAGACTCATACTATTACAAGATGTACTGAAATATCATTATTCCCCTTTGGATTTATTTTTTATGACCTTGACCATACAACTGGTCACACTATTATCGGTACCGATATTACATCCTGGAGTCAATCAGATTTCATTGAAAAGGAAATTGAAATTGAGTTACCATTTTTAAGTTGCAACACAGGAAGAATTCTTGATTTTGAATAGGAGCTGTTCCAAATGAAAATACTTGATTTAGATATGGATTATTTTATGGCGAAGATTGCTACTGATATAGAAGAATCCAGTAACGAAAGACTCAACGAAAAGGATTATGGTAATTGCGTATGGACCAATAATTGTATTCGATGCTTTTTAGAAGAAAACCTTGGGCTCTCTAAAACCAATAAAGTCAAAGGGCGAATTGTGCGAAATCACAATGGGGCTCTCTTCTTTTGGAAAGAATTGATTTATAAGGGTAAATTAGATACTCCATTTGAGGTTATTCACGTAGATTCTCACGCCGATCTTGGATTAGGCTATTCTTCATGGACCTACATATTAAATACACTTCTCCAGTATCCCGTTGAAGAACGTCCATATCATAACCAGTATATAGATTGCTTTGGCAACTTAAAAACCGAAGGTATCGGCGATTATCTCCTATTTGCTATTGCCTACAGATGGATTTCCAAAATAACATACTGTGCCAATCCTAACGGTGAGAAAAATGATTATTTGTGGGGCACATTAAAAGATTTTCAAGAAAAATATGTTTGGGATGATCCGGTCGAAAATACAATTCAACTTGTATACAATCCCAAAATGGATTTCATGGCTTACAACGCACCAGAGAAAGAAAAGTTAAGATATTTAAGCAGCGGTATAAAAGAGCCCGAAGTTCCTTTTTTAATTATCCCTACCATTAGCAAGGTAAAATATGATGGCGATTTTGATTTTGTTGTGATGGCTCAATCTCCCAACTATACTCCTGCAAGCTTAGACTTTGCAATGGATATTTTTCGCAAATATATAGACTCCTGCTAAAAGTTATATTATAAAGCGAAAAATAGGTATATATATGCACATTACTCTTTAGCGACTGGCTATCTCCATTTAATTCAAAAACCTTAGATATCCTGCTTTATAGATGTGTACTTTTTTAATTGTATT
>DSTMC04003__coassemble_2289_pt1 | contig 10831 bp, 10 predicted proteins | sample DSTMC04003__metabat2_high_PE_023 | metagenome-assembled genome bin DSTMC04003 | reverse complement strand
CCCGCCACTCTGGTTCCCAGAGAGCAAAATCGCTCATACCGGTGAGTAGAAAATTTTGAGGCCGTTTTTTCTCCATTAACCGCAGTTTCCCCGGGAAATATTCCGGCTTTTCAAAGTCATCGATCATATGAAAACGCCGGACATTGTTTCTGGCATAGCAGTAGCTGCAGCCTATGGTACAGCCTATGACCAGATTCATGTTTTGGATTAATGATTTAATACAGACGGTCATTGCTATCTTCTCCTTGCTATTTTCCGTTTCTCACATCTCTGGCTCCAGCAGAAAAATAACCGGACGTATACCGTCTGGACAGGCTGCTACACTGATTGAGTTATCCTTAAGCCAGGTCCCGGTAGGCTGGACTAATTTTCCTTCCGACAGCTGGCGGACCATAGGTCCGATCACCTGCCACGCCACACCGCATATTCCTTCCTTTGTCAGCATAATTCTTTATATTTTTTCAATAAGCCTTCTAACACCAGGGAACCGGCTGTTACTGCATCCTCCACAGAGAGAAAATGTGCTGCGCTTCTGTCCAGCAGCAGTCTTCCGCTTCCAGGAAGCTCTTCATCTGCAAACCAAAGTTTCAGAGTAATGGGATAAAAGGGGAAAAGATGAAATACTCCGGATAAGTCCGCATTAGAGTCAAAGATTTCAGCGCCCAGGGCTTCACAGGCTTTTCTGACCAGGTCCGGAGGACAGTTTCCCAGCTGCAGACTGAGTGTTCTTTCACTTTGACGGTCAAACCCACCGCCACGTACCATTCCTCCAGGCAGTTCCCAAAATGTCATCAGCTGACCCGACAGGGGAGTTCCGTCTGCCACATCCATATAGTGCAGGAGCAGGAGATGATGCCAGTCATTCAGTTCCGGCGTTATTTCATACTGGGGATAATGTACCTGGATTTTTTCACTCATGCTTGTCAGAGAAAAGATCCTCTGGTTTTTGTCATAATCTATTCCGGTGTTTCCAGCAAGAACTTCAGCCTCTTTTCCATGAAGACGAGCCAATGCAGGCTTCCGCATTTCATCAAAAGCCCGATTCAGTGTCTTGATGTCGTTCATTGTTTTCTTTCCTTCCTGTATGATTTTTAAGAAATTAGTGTCCGGAGGCCATGAGTTTCTGGACAACATCATCCTGACAGACAATTCCCTCTTCTTTTCGTTTTGAAATAATTTCTGCAAACTGAGGAAGATAAGCCTCATGGGCTACAAGAAGTTCATCAAGAACTCTTTTGGCCTCTGTTCCATTGGGGATCAATGGATTTAATGCAAAAGCCTGCAGCAGGATTCCATAATCCCCGGTCAAAGCAGCCTGAATGGTACACTGCTCCATTGCCTTCATAAGCTGCAGAGAGGCACGGACAGATACCGGCATTTCTCCAAAGGCGATAGGAGAAGCTCCTTTTCCGGAGATTACACAGGATACCTCCGCGCAGCAATTATCAGGAAGGCAGCTGACCGCTCCTTGATTTTCTGTATTTACCACCATAACACTGTTTTTATTGTTGTAAATCGCACTGATACATTCACACGCCGTATCACTGTAGTAAGCACCGCCTCTTTTGCTCAGCTCTTCCGGCATGGTATGCAGCGCCGGATTTTTATAAAGGGTAAACAAGGCTTCTTCAGTTCTGAGAACCTGTTCGGCTCTGGTTGCATTTGCTTTGAAATCCTGAAGGCTGTGTTCCAGCATTTCCTGGGCGCTGAAATAGTATCTGTGATAACCGCAGGGGATCATAGGTATGGACCTTACAATGTCCATATCCATAGGCTGCTGATAGATATTCACTGGAGTACCGCCGTTTTTGTCATTAATAAATTCTAAGATTTTGTCGGTAACTTCCCGGCCATTCTCGTCCCAGACTCTGTGCCAGTGGAAGTGGTTTAACCCTGCGAAACGATAAGTGAGATCTCCTTCCTTCTTGCCAAGGAGTGCCGGCTCTTTCATCATAGCAATGGTGGGCACATTACATAAACCGATACACTTCTCCCAGTCCATATGCTTGATGACAGCTTCTGTGATCATGCCGCTGGGGTTTGTAAAATTCATCAGCCAGGCATCCGGACAGAGTTTTTTCATATCCCCGATGATCTCCTGCATCACAGGAATTGTTCGCAGGGCTTTGAAAATTCCGCCTGCACCGTTCGTTTCCTGACCGAGCATTCCGTGAATGAGAGGAATCCTCTCATCTTTCATTCTGGCATAAAGCCTTCCTACTCTGAACTGGGTAATGACAAAGTCAGCACCGGGAAGAGCCTCCCTCCGGTCCAGAGTCATCCGTATCTTGACTTTGATTCCGGCAGCATCCCACATGCGCTGTGATAGCTCCCGTATGACAGACACATGTTCTTTTCCCTCTTCAATGTCAACGAACCAAATTTCAGAAATGGGAAGTTCTTTACTTCTCCGTATAAAACCGTTCATAAGTTCCGGGGTATAGCTGCTCCCGCCACCAATGACTACAATTTTGATTCCCATAGATTTCCTGCAGATAAGGATCCCGTAAGATTCTCCTACTGCCTGCCTCCTCTCTTTTTAATGTTTTAAATGAAAACTGACATGTTAATATTAAAATAACATCTAGGTCAGTTTAACACCACCTAATATACATGTCAACATACAATTATCATTTGTGATCTTCTGAGCCCTGTGGAATCTCCTCCAGACTGGTATATCCGCCGGCAGAAAATCTCAGGAGCATAGAGTGGATCTGATACCAGGTGCTGTCTTTTTTCCAGTTTAATGCTTTGTTGACGTTGTAAGTTCCTGTGATCACGAAAAGTGTAAGCATTTCGGCAGCCTTTTTTGTCAGATGAAGGGGTTTCAAAATACGGGAACCAGACGATGTTTTTGACACTGATAGATCTGATTTACTACATAGCCGGAGATGTTTTCATCTCGGAAGAATACCTGATACTTGGGCAGCTGGGCAACTCTGTGGCAGACCGGAAGCATATTTTTAATCTGCTTATTGCTTTTCGGTGTAATGAAACAATTCAACCAGGGCAGTACCTATCATGGGTTCTGTCCTGATTTTTATGTGTGTTAGCTCAGTTACAATCTGTGTTACCACATACGGATCAATATGTTTTGACCAGTGACCCGAATGATGAGCATCAGAAAAGAATCTTGGGTAAAAGTTGGGTACAAACGATAAAATTTCATACATTAAAATAAGAAAGCGTTAAGAGGCTAACCCCGAAACAACCCAGACAGATAAACAAAGTGAAACCCCGGCAGGGGAGCTGCCGGGGCTTCGAGGGGAGTATAAATAATTAATAAGGGGTTATTAATTGTAAAAAAAATTTTTCGAAGGGTAAATTCTTTTTACAAATATGATTATAATACATATAATGGAAAAATGCAATAAAGAAATTCGCATCTTCTTAAAAATTTACCACATAATGGTATTTTCTGCGCAAAAATCTTCAAAAATGGCGGAAATTAAAGTGCTGTCCCCCACTTTTACAGTTAAATTTACGAAAGGTTATTTTTTCTCCAGGTAGCCGGCGTGGTGCCGGTGTACTTGCGGAAAATGCGGGTAAAATAACTCTGTGTGCCGAAAGAGAGATAATTTCCGATTTCTGCCGGCGTATAATCCGAGTAGCGCAGCATGTTTTTTGCGGCCTCCACACGTTCCCGCTGGATATAGGTGACAATGGAATCGCCGGTTTCTTTGCGGAACAGCCGTGAGAGATAACAGGGACTCAGGCCGATCGCGTCAGAAATGATCGTCAGGGTCAGCGGGAAATGAAGGTGCCGGTGAATATAATCGAGGGCGTGTTCCACTGGAGCAGAATAGTTTCCGTGCCGGCGTGCGGCAACCTCCCGGGTAAACCTCTGCATTGCCTGAAGAGAGAGGCGGCGGACTTCCTCCGGAGCGCGCGCGGCCTCGGAAGTCTGGATAAAGCTGTCGCTGAGAGAGAAGGCGGTTTCCTCCGGGAGACCGCCTTCGATGGCTGCCCTTGTGACCAGTGTAATGAAGGCAATGAACAGATTCTGTTCCTGGCGCAGCTGGTTGTGGGACAGGATGCCGGGGCAGCCTCCGGTGAAGGTGAGAGGATTATCGGGCAGATGCTGAACATCGCCGCTGCGGATGACGGCGAGCATCCGCTGTTCCTCCTCGTAAGTGTTATGAAAATTTCTGTTTTCTCTTCGTTCAAAGAGCGTATGTTCGGTGAGCGCGGAGATGGTGCTGGATGACGATGGCTCCTGACTGGTTTTAAAACTCATAAAGACCTCCCTGTGCCAGAGTGTTTGAAGTTTCTGAAAATAAAATATCACAGGAACCGAATGAGTGCAAGATTTTATTATTTAGGACAAAATATTAGTAGGAATACGGCGGAAACTGTGATAAGTTAAGGATATCGAAATGGATGAATTTTGGAAAGGAGAATCTTATTCATGGAAAGAAATGTAAAAGAGATCGTGAGTCAGATGACGCTGGAAGAAAAGGCAGGCATGTGTTCCGGCAAGGATTTCTGGCATCTGAAATCCGTGGAGCGTCTGGGCATCCCGGAAGTGATGGTTTCCGACGGACCTCACGGACTGAGAAAGCAGGCGGAAAACGCCGATCATCTGGGAATCAATGAGAGTATCAAGGCGGTATGTTTCCCCACGGCTTGTGCGACGGCATGCTCCTTTGACCGCGATCTGCTGGAGGAGATGGGATCTGCCCTTGGAAAAGAATGCCAGGCGGAAAATGTTTCTGTTCTGCTTGGACCGGCGGTGAATATCAAACGTTCCCCGCTGTGCGGCAGAAACTTTGAATATTTTTCTGAGGACCCGTATCTTGCCGGTCAGATGGCGAAGGCTCATATTCAGGGTGTCCAGAAGGAAGGCGTAGGAACGTCGATCAAGCATTTTGCGGCAAACAATCAGGAATACCACAGAATGTCCGCCTCCTCCGAAGTGGATGAGAGAACGCTTCGGGAGATTTATCTGGCAGCTTTTGAGACACCGATCAAAGAGGCAAAGCCCAAAACGGTTATGTGCTCTTATAACCAGATCAACGGAGTCTTTGCATCGGAGGATCCTTGGCTGCTGGATGAAGTGCTCCGAAAAGAATGGGGCTATGAAGGGTATGTGATGTCTGACTGGGGCGCAGTCAATGAACGTGTTCCAGGGCTGAAGGCAGGACTGGAACTGGAAATGCCGGCATCCGGCGGAGAGACGGATCGTCAGATCGTGGAGGCCGTCAAAAACGGAACCCTGAAAGAGGAGATTCTGGATCGCGCGGTGGAACGGATCCTGAATGTGATCTTTGATTATGTGGATCATAAGAAGGATGAAGTGTTTGATATGGAAAAAGACCATGCGCTGGCAGAAAAGGTAGAGACGGAGTCCATGGTACTGCTGAAGAATGACGGTATCCTGCCGCTGAAGAAGGGAAGCCGTGTGGCGTTTATCGGAGCGTTTGCCAAAAACCCGAGATATCAGGGCGGCGGAAGCTCTCACATTAATTCCTTCCGGGTAACCGGAGCGCTGGAAGCGGCGGAAGGCATGGCGGATATCACCTACGCGGAAGGCTATGGTCTGGAGAAAGACGAGATCGATGAAGCTCTGGTGAAAGAGGCGGTAAAAGCGGCAAAAGAAGCGGAAGTGGCTGTCATCTTTGCAGGTCTTCCCGATGCGTTTGAATCAGAAGGTTACGATCGTGTACACATGAAAATGCCGAACTGCCAGAACCACCTGATCCATGAAGTGTGCAACGTGCAGCCGAACGTTGTTGTAGTGCTCCATAACGGTTCGCCGGTGGAAATGCCGTGGGCGGATGAAGTTAAAGGCATTCTTGAGGCGTATCTTGGTGGACAGGCTGTGGGAGCAGCGGAAGCGAAGATCCTGTTTGGTGATGCCAATCCGTGCGGCAAACTGGCGGAGACCATTCCGTATAAACTTTCTGATAACCCGTCATACCTGAATTTCCCGGGCGATGGAGAAACCGTGGAATATAAGGAGGGTGTTTTCGTCGGCTACCGTTATTATGATAAGAAGGAAATGTCGGTGCGCTATCCGTTTGGTTATGGATTGAGCTACACGGAATTTGCCTACAGCAATCTGAAGCTGGATAAGAAATCCATGAAAGATACGGACACCCTGACGGTGAGCGTGGATGTGACCAATACCGGAAGCAGGGAAGGCAAGGAGATCGTCCAGCTTTATGTGGCGGATCTGACAGGCAGCGCCAACCGTCCGGTACGTGAACTGAAGAATTTTGTCAAAGTCTCCCTGGCTCCTGGAGAGACCAAGACGGTTCAGATGGAACTGAACAAACGAAGTTTCGCATGGTACAATGTAAAACTTCATGACTGGTATGCGGCAAGCGGAACCTATGAGATCCAGATTGGAAAATCTTCCAGAGAGATCCTGCTTTCAGATACGGTGGAAGTGACAACGGACGTAACAGTACCGGTGGAGATTCATAAAAATACAACGGTTGGACAGTTGATGCGAGATCCGAAGGCAGCGGCGTTTCTGCAGGAGACCATGGGTGAGATGATGAAAACCCTGGGCGGCGGTGGAGAAGCGTCCGCGGAAGCGATTTCACCGGAAATGATCCAGGGGATGCTGGAAAGCATGCCGCTGCGCGGTCTGAGGAGTTTTGCCGGACTGAGCGAAGAAGGACTGAACCAGCTGGTTGAAAAACTCCGTTCTTTATAAAAAAATTTCCAGATGCATATTTGGAACGAAAAAAGTCATACTATTCCTGTAATCAGAAACAAAAGGTATTACACAGGAGGTATTGAATATGTCAAACAAGCAGAATTATGCATCTGAAACAAACAAAAATACTGGAAAGAGCAGCCAGAAGAATGGTATGAAGAATAACCATGAAAGCAATAAGACCACAAATTCCGCAGGTCAGAATTCCAGAAACTGCTACCGCGGAAGTCAGGACAACCGTAATTCCTATGGCGAAGAATAAATAACCTGCCAGGAAGGGTGAAAAAGAATCCCGAAAGGACTATTTTCTGCTCCACATAGAGCATCCGTTTATGAAAGATTGCGGATGCTCTATGGAAACAGAAAAGGACTTTCGGGATTCTTTTTTGTGTTTCGTACCATTTACAGAAACGGTCATATTATATTTTATACTATAATAGGAAAGGAGGCATCCAGATGGCTGAACTGGAAATGATCTCGGCGGACCAGTTGGATGAGTACGCAGACCGAAGGGACTGTCTGTTGATTGATCTGCGGGACCGCTGGGAGTATGACGCGGGACATATCAAAAATGCCGTCAATATGCCTTATGATGATCTGTTGGCACATGTCTGCCTCCCGAAGAACCGTCTGCTGGTCCTGTACTGTGACAGAGGTTCTCTGAGCATGGTGCAGGGAAAGAAGCTGGCTGCAGAGGGCTATCGTGTGGTAACGGTAGTCGGAGGGATGCATGCTTACAGGGGAAAATATCTTGTAAAATAGATGAAGATAAGGTAAGATGGGGAAAGGAATGTCCGTGACGTTCCGGCTGCGGAACATGCGGACATTCCAGACGGAAAAAAGAAATCCGGACAGAGATCCGAACAACAACAGGAGGAAAATAGAAAATGAAGTTTATGTTTGCTTCCGATATTCATGGTTCTGCCTATTACTGCAGAAAACTGCTTGAGGCGATGGAAAAGGAGCAGCCAAAGAAACTGCTGCTTTTGGGAGATATTTTGTATCATGGTCCGAGAAACGATCTGCCGAAAGAGTATGCGCCGAAAGAGGTGATCGCGATGCTCAACGGCGTAAAGGACAAACTCCTGGCAATCCGTGGAAACTGCGATACCGAAGTGGATCAGATGGTCCTGAATTTCCCGGTTCTGGCGGACTATGCCTGGTTTACCGATGGAACGCATACCTTTTATCTGAGCCATGGACATGTTTATCATGAGGGAAATCTTCCGCCGATGCAGGAGGACGAGATCTTTGTCTATGGACATACCCATGTCCTGCGGGCGGAGAAGAAGGATGGGCGTGTGTATCTGAATCCGGGTTCCGTATCCCTGCCGAAGGAAGGAAACCTCCCGACCTACGCGGTGCTGAAGGATGGAGTCTTCACCATCAAAGGATTTGACGGCACGGTGGTGAAGGAATTGGCGCTGTAAAGAATGCAGGATGAGGTGAGTATGGAAAAATTTGAACTGATCGCGCCCTGCCATTTTGGGCTGGAAGCGGTGATGAAACGTGAAATTCTGGACCTGGGTTATGAGATAACCAGTGTTGAGGACGGGAAAGTGACATTCGAAGGCGATGCGGAGGCGATTGCCTATGCCAATGTGTTCCTGAGAACCACAGAGAGGATCCTTTTGAAGATCGGGCAGTTCCGGGCGGAAACCTTTGAAGAACTTTTTGAGAAGACGAAGGCGCTGCCGTGGGAGCGGTATATTCCAAAAGATGGAAAATTCTGGGTGACAAAGGCGAATTCTGTAAAAAGCAAACTGTTCAGTCCGTCCGATATCCAGTCGATCATGAAAAAGGCGATGGTGGAGCGGCTGAAGACCGTCTATCATACAGAATGGTTTCAGGAGGACGGGAGCAGTTTTCCCATCCGCGTTTCTATTCTGAAGGACGTGGTCACGGTGGGACTGGACACCTCCGGAGTGTCTCTGCACAAAAGAGGCTACCGGAAAATGACCGCAAAAGCGCCCATCACAGAGACGCTGGCGGCTGCTCTCCTGATGCTGACGCCATGGAAGAAGGACAGGATCCTGGTGGATCCGTTCTGCGGAAGCGGTACGTTTCCCATTGAAGCGGCGATGATGGCGGCGCAGATCGCTCCTGGAATGAACCGGTCGTTTCTCGCGGAGGAGTGGAAACATCTTGTGCCGGCAAAACACTGGTACAATGTGATGGACGATGCGGCGGAGCGAGTGGATAGAAACGTGGAGACGGATATTCAGGGATTTGATATCGACGGAAATGTGATCAATGCCGCCAGAGAGAATGCAAAGCTGGCGCAGGTGGATCATCTGATCCATTTTCAGCAGCGTCCGGTGGCGGAACTGTCCCATCCGAAAAAATACGGATTTCTGGTGACCAATCCTCCTTACGGGGAAAGGCTTGTGGAAAAAGAAGCGCTGCCGGAGCTGTACCGAACCCTTGGGGAGCGTTTCCGGGCGCTGGATTCCTGGTCCATGTATCTGATCACCAGCTATGAAGACGCGCAGCGTTATATAGGAAAGAACGCAGATAAAAACAGAAAGATCTACAATGGAATGCTGAAGACGTATTTCTATCAGTATTCGGGCCCGAAACCTCCAAGGAGGGAGAAGCCGATACGGTAGCAAAGAGTCGTCAAAACGACGGAAAACGGTGTCAAAACAGCTTGGGATTTAGATAAAACAGTTGTGTTTCTTGGTGAATTACGATATAATGACAACATGAGCAAAGGACGGGAAAACATGGAAAAGATTATATTTGCAACCGGAAATGCCGGAAAGATGAAAGAAATCCGGGAAATTCTCGCGGATCTGCACATGGACGTGCTTTCGATGAAAGAGGCGGGGATTGTTCTCGATATTGAAGAAAATGGCAGCTCCTTTGAAGAAAACGCGGTGATCAAGGCAAAAGCCGTGGCGCAGCATCCCAATGCCAGGGGTGCCGTGGTGCTGGCGGATGATTCTGGATTGGAGATTGATTACCTGAATGGGGAGCCGGGAATTTACTCGGCGCGTTATATGGGAGAGGACACTTCCTACCATATCAAAAATCAGAATCTGGTGGACCGTCTGGAGGGTGTGCCGGATGAAAAACGGACGGCGCGGTTCGTATGTGTGATCGCAGCGGTGTTCCCGGACGGAGAAGTGCTGACAGAAAGAGGAACCATTGAGGGAAAAATCGGATATGAGGAACGCGGGTCCAACGGCTTTGGGTACGATCCGATTTTCTATCTTCTGGATATGAGCAGAAGTACGGCGCAGCTCACCCCGGAAGAAAAGAACGCGGTCAGCCACAGAGGAAAAGCGCTTCAGCAGATGAAGCAGGAATTAACTAAGAGAAAAGAGAATGTGAAATGAAGATATTGGTTGTCAGCGATACGCATGGCCATACGAAAAATCTGGAGAGAGTTCTTGAAAAGGTGGGAGACATCGATCTGTTCATCCATTGCGGAGATCTGGAAGGCGGAGAGGATTATATCCGTGCGCTGGTAGAGGTACCATGTTATATGGTTGCGGGAAACAACGACTGGTTTTCGGATCTGCAGAGGGAGATGGAGATTTCTGTCGACGACTACCGGATATGGATCACCCATGGAAACAACTATGGAGCATCGATGGGACCTGAGCGCCTGCTGGAAGAAGCGGCGGCGAGAAATGTCGATGTGGTGATGTACGGACATACGCATCGTCCGCTGATCGAATACCAGGACAACATCGTCATTGTCAATCCGGGGAGCCTCTCTTATCCCCGTCAGAATGGGAGAAAACCCAGTTATCTGATCATGGAGATTGACCGCGACCATGAGGCTCATTACACGATAAATTATCTCGATTGACAGATAATTGAAAAAAATAAAAAAATTTCAAAAAAGCTGTTGACAAATGGAAGGTTCTGTAATATACTATGTCTTGTCGTTGAGCACGACAGAAAAAACAAGAAAGCATAGCACGATTAAGGAACTTTCCGGGGTGTGGCTCAGTTTGGCTAGAGCGCCTGGTTTGGGACCAGGAAGTCGCAGGTTCGAATCCTGTCACCCCGACGTCGTGCGGGTGTAGTTCAATGGTAGAACACCAGCCTTCCAAGCTGGATACGTGGGTTCGATTCCCATCACCCGCTTAAGTGTTTGTAGCTCAGTTGGATAGAGCAACGGCCTTCTAAGCCGTGGGTCGGGGGTTCGAA
>DSTMC04003__coassemble_2091_pt1 | contig 11887 bp, 12 predicted proteins | sample DSTMC04003__metabat2_high_PE_023 | metagenome-assembled genome bin DSTMC04003 | reverse complement strand
TATCTTATATAGAATGAAACGTAAGGAGGTACTGGGACGTTAGAAAATGAATTTGTTTTTAGCGGTCTTACCACCGCCGAAAAATGACATCAAGACGGGGCAGGAGACTAAAAATTGGGGAAACCCGAAAAAGAAAAGGAGAAAAAGTATGAGTAAAGTGAAAAAGATTTTGGCCTTATCGATGGCAGTAGCTACAGCAATGGGTATGAGTGTTACTGCGTATGCACTTCCAGGGGATACAAGCGCAACAATTACTATCGACAATGCCGGAGCAAATGCAAAATTTAATAATGTACAGGTTGTAGTAGCTAATCCGACAACTGAAACAGGATGGGATATTGTTGATGATTACTATGATGAGTTTCAGACAGGATTTGGTAATATGACTGAACAGCAAATATTAGCAGGAATGATATATGAAGCTACTGGAAATGCGGGAAGTCCAATTACAGATTTTGATACAAAATATGCAGTTGCATTAGATGCAATTTGTGCTACAATTGTAGCTCCTACAGCAGATACAGGATCAACTTCTCCATTATCTGTAGATTCAGCAGGTGTTTATGTTATCAGAGGTTTTGAAGAAGGATATACATATGGAACAATGGCTGCTTACATTTCTTTTGGAGAATATGATACAGCAACAGGTGTTCCTACTATTTTAAATAACGCTACAGTTGAAGCTAAAAGAGTACCGACAACTGTTGATAAATCATCTGATGATGCAGATAAAGTGACAGAAATTGGCAAAACACTTACATATACAGTAACGGGTACTGTTCCTTATATTCCGGAAACAGAATTATCTACAGCTCAGTATTGGGTAACAGATAATATTTCAGGTGCAGAGTATGTCCTTACAAGTGAAGTTTTAAAAGTAACTGTTGAAACAACAGGTGGATTTAAGAAAACTTATGATGTAGTACCTGGTAAAGATGAATTCACACTTGACTTAACAGAAATTCTTGCAGGAAATACATATGCGAATGATGAAATCACAATTTCTTACCAGGCAGAAGTAACTGACATTATAGTAGGAAATGAGGTACAGGTAGGAACAGGTGAGAACAATGGCGACTATGGTCATGATAGTGATAGTTCCTTCACAGGTAATGTAAAACTTCTCAAATTAGCAAGCGATGAAGATAATGAATTTAATCTCGAAGATAACGCAAAACTTGCAGACGCTGATTTTGTAATGTATAAAGTAGAAAACGGAGCAAAGAAATATGCAACTGTAGGAAACGATGGAAAACTCACAGGCTGGGTTGATGAAAAAGAGAATGCTACTACTTTAACTACAGATGCAAATGGTGAAATTAAAGTAGAAGGTCTTGATCTTGGAACATATTGGTTTGAAGAGATTGAAGCTCCTGAAGGATACAGTCTTGATGCAACACCTGTAGATGCTGAAATTACACTTGAAAATCAAACAGCAACAGCGGTTATTGAGGGCGAGCAGGCTGTTAAGTTCAATACCACTCTTTCCGCTCTTCCTGGAACAGGTGGTATTGGTACTACAATCTTCACCATCGGCGGCTGCGTAATCATGGTAACAGCAGCTGGTCTGTACTTTGCAACACGCAAAAAAACTGAGAAATAATCGGACAGATACATAAGAGCGGCGCTGCCGCAGAGGTAGTCTGAACGACAGAAAAGAAACCCAGTAAAAACGGGGCGGTTCGCCCGCCCCGTTTTTCAAACAAAAATACAACCGTAAGGAGAGACCGGATGAAAAAAAAGTTATTTACTACCATATTGATCGCATTGTTCTTTTTAGCCGGTTTGTCCTTGCTGCTGTATCCCTTCGTTTCCAATCAGTGGAACAATTACCGGCAGTCAAAGCTGATTTCCAGCTATGACGCAGCCGTATCGGAACAGGAAGCTTCCGGCGAGATTGATTATTCCGCCGCAAAGGAAGAAGCCGTTGCCTATAACGAAGCGCTGCTCCCGAGCATCCTTCCTGATTCCTTCGCAGTGGCGGCAGCCGCGGACGAAAATTCCGAGGAACATCAGCAGTACATGTCTTGCCTGAACCTGCTGGGAGATGGTATGATGGGATATGTGCAGATCCCCAAAATCAACATTAAGATCCCGATCTTCCACACCACGGACGAGGACGTCCTGGAACAGGCGGCAGGCCATCTGGAGGGAAGTTCCCTTCCGGTGGGAGGTGAGAATACACACGCAGTCATTTCCGCACACCGCGGACTGCCGAGTGCCTCACTGTTTACGGATCTTGACAAACTCGAAGAAGGAGATCATTTCCTTCTCTACATACTGGATGACATTCTCTGTTACGAGGTCGATCAGATTCTCGTAGTGGAACCGGACGAGACGGAAAGTCTTGCGGTGCAGGAAGGGCAGGATCTGGTGACGCTGCTGACCTGTACCCCCTACGGAGTCAACAGCCACCGGCTTCTGGTCAGAGGCCACCGGGTGGACTACGTACCGGAAGTGATTGAAGATGAGGAAGAGACGCCGCTGGCCGGCATCAGCCTTCACACCAATTATCTTCTGTGGGTTGTGGTAGGACTTCTGGTAACCGCAGCGTTTGTGTTCCTTCTGGCCTTCCGGGACAGAAGAAGACAGAAGACAAAGGCAGCAAAAACCGTGGAAGTTCCTGAAACAGCACAGCCGGAACCGATTTCCGATACGGAATTGGAAGCTTCCGAAGCATCGGAACCGCCGGTCACGGAGAATGAGGAGACAGGGGAAAACGAAAGCACATCAGAGGAGCAGACATGAAACGCAAACTTTCAGGTATCCTGTTCGGTCTTCTGTTTCTGATCGGTTTTGGCATTCTTGCCTATCCGACGATCTCGGATCAGTGGAACACCTACCGGCAGAGCCGTCTGATCAGCAGCTATGAATCGACAGTGCAGGAGATGACGCCGGAGGATTTCACAAAGGAATGGGAAGCCGCACGGCAGTTTAACAGTACATTGACACAGAATAATATTTACGGGGATGTGTTCTCCACCGATGAGGAGGATCTTAAAAACACCGAGTACTGGAAGGTACTCAATATCGGCGGAGACGGAGTCATGGGTTACCTTTCCATCCCGAAGATCAACGTGAAGATTTCCATCTACCATGGAACCGGCGATGAGGTGCTCCAGACAGGAGCCGGTCATCTGGACGGCACGGCACTTCCGATCGGAGGAGAGAATACCCACAGCGTTCTGGCGGCGCACCGGGGACTTCCCAGCGCCCGGCTGTTTACCGATATCGACCAGCTGCACAAGGGTGACATGTTTTACATCCATGTGCTGGATGAGACCCTGGCTTATCAGGTGGATCAGATTCTGGACATGGTAGACAAGGACGACATGGAAACTCTGGAGGAAGCCCTTCAGGTGGTTCCGGGAGAGGATCATGTGACGCTGTTTACCTGCACCCCCTACGGAGTGAATTCCCACCGCCTTCTGGTGCGCGGTACCCGCGTTCCGTACGAAGGAGAGGAAGAAATAGAAAGTACCCCGGTAGACACGATGCTGCGGGCGGTACAGAATTACTATATGCTGTATCTGATTCTGGGATTGTCGGTAACACTGCTTGTGATACTGATTATGAAATTCCTGTTCGGAAGGAGAAGAAAATCTGACGGCTCCGGACGGACAGATCACAGTTCAAAGGAGGGTAAAAAGTGAAAATGACAGGAAAAATAAAAAAGAGAGGCGCGGCGGCGCTGGCATGCCTGCTGGTGGTTTCAGCGGCGGGAATTTCCAGTGTATACGGAGCGCCCGGAGTGGAGCCGGAGCGAAGCTGCTCACTGTCCTTTGAACTGGACGGACAGTATCAGGAGCTCAATGAGATCGCGATCCCGGTCAATCTGTACAAGGTGGCGGATGTGGAGGTCACCGGGGAGTATACTTCCCTCGCCGGATATGAGGAGCTGGATCTTGGCTCTGTCAGCGACAGCACCACGGCGGAGCAGTGGGAGGCGTTCTCTCAGGAAGCCGTTTCCCTGAAGAATGCACTTGGCGCGGAGCCGACGGCGGTTCTGGAGATTGCGCCCAACGAAGAGGGGCAGCCGGATGGTTTCGCGGAAGATCTTTCCACCGGTATGTATCTGGTGGAGGCGGAAACGGTGCAGACGGCGGAATATACCTACGACTTTACGCCGTACTTGATCTCTCTGCCGAACAATTACTACGATTCCACAGGAGACGATACCTGGGTGTACGACGTGTCCACCGGGCTGAAGCCGGAGCAGACGCCGCGCCTTGGCTCCCTGACAATCCAGAAAACCCTGACGTCCTACAACGCCACCCTTGGGAATGCAGCCTTTGTCTTCCAGGTGGAGGGCATCCGGGATCATGAGCAGGTGCTCAGCGATGTGGTATCCCTGAATTTTGACAGCACCGGAACGAAGAGCGTGGAACTCACCGATATTCCGGCGGGAACCGTTGTGACGGTGACCGAGATCTACGGAGGGTCCAATTATGACGCGGTTTCCGGCGGAACACAGACAGCCGTGATCGTGGCGGACGGATCGGAAGAAGTTCCGGCAGCCGTTTCCTTTACCAACGAGTACAACGGCGGCATGAACGGCAGCGCAAGTGTGGTAAACCATTTTGAATACACCGACGGAGTCTGGGACTGGCAGCAGCAGGAAGACAGTTCCGCACCACAGGAGTAAGGGAGGAAGACAGGAATGATGAAAAATGTGAAAAAGAAAAATCTTTGCCTGGCAGCAGCAGCCCTTACGCTTACCGCCGGTCTGAGCGTGGGAACAGCGATGGCGTACTTCACCACCTATGCCACAGCTTCCGGCGGAGCGACCATGAGCCTTGACAATGCGGTGACGGTTCCGGAGGAAGAGGTCAGCAACTGGACGAAACATATCACGGTTCAGAATACCGGCGATATGGACTGCTTCGTCCGTGTGAAGGTATTCGCGGGCGACAAGTATCAGGACGGCCTGACTTACGCCGATGACGAGGGCAGATGGACGCCGGGCGCGGATGATTATTACTATTACAGTGATATCGTTCCGGCAGGCGGCGCGTCGCAGGAGCTGCGGGTCGGCATCGATCCGATGGACAGCGAAGAGAGCTTTAATGTTATTGTCGTACAGGAATGTACGCCGGTGCTTTACGATGAAGAAGGCAATCCGTATGCGGACTGGAACCGGATCGCGGATTCTGATCAGACAGTATATGCAGAGGAGGGTGAAGAGTGATGAAGAAGAAAAAATTTCCCTTCCGTGTAACGACAGCCGTTCTCCTTTCGGCTTCCGCGGTTCTGCTGATCGGAAGTACCGTGGGAAGTACCCGGGCGGCGCTTACGTATTACAGTGAAAATTATGGGGCGGAGGTTACGGTTTCCAATATCGGCGTCAGCCTTCTGGAAAACGGCGAGACCGTCAGCCGCAGGGATTACGATTCCAACGGCGAATGGAACGAGACCATCGGAACGCTTCTGGCGGATCTGCAGGAGGAAACCATCGTTCCGGGTAAGGAATATGACGAAGCCCTTGCGGTTTCCAACAGCGGCTCCATTGACAGTTATGTGCGGGTGATCCTCAATAAGAGCTGGACGGACAGCGAGGGCAGCACAGATCCGAACCTTTCTCCGGAGCTGATCGACCTGAATCTGCTGACCGATAACGGCTGGATCATCGATGAGGATGCTTCCACAGCGGAGCGGACGATCCTGTATTACACGAATATCCTTCCGGCGGGAGATACGACCCCGGCGCTGTCCGATACAGTGCGGATCGATCCGGCGGTTGCGGATAAGGTGACGGAAGAAGTTGCCACCGATGAAAACGGATACAAGACCATTACATTTACTTATGCTTATGACGGTTATACCTTTGAACTGGAAGCGGAAGTCAACGCGGTGCAGACCCACAATGCGCAGGACGCGATCAAGAGCGCCTGGGGCGTGGATGTAGACGTGGCGGACGACGGTACCATAAGCTTACGATAGGAGGGTGCGGAGTATGAAAAGGAAAATCATGTGCCTTGTCATGGCCGCAGCCATGACCGTGGGCATGAGTACAACAGTATTTGCAGAGGATTTTCAGGGTGAAAAATCCTGGAATGTAACATTTAACGGGGAGGGCATGGAGAGCAATTTCCAGTCTTCCGAAATGACCGAGGAGATTTACCGGATCCAGCCGGGCGACACCATCGAACTGCAGGTGGGCGTCGGAAATTCCAGCGGCAGTGAGACCGACTGGTATATGACCAACGAGGTGCTGCAGTCTCTGGAAGATACTCAGAGCGTGGCGGAGGGCGGCGCATATGCCTATGAACTGACTTATGTGGACCCGGACGGCGAGGAGACGGTACTGTTCAGCAGCGAAACCGTCGGAGGAGAATCCAGCGCAGGAGGAGAAGGCCTCCATCAGGCGACCGGTTCTCTGGAGGATTACTTCTACCTGGGACGTCTGGACAGCCGGGAAACGGGCAGCGTTCATCTGAGGGTTCAGCTGGACGGCGAGACACAGGGAAATGATTATCAGGACACGCTGGCACGGCTGCAGATGAATTTCGCCGTGGAGGAAGTGGAAGCCAACACGGTGGTGGAAAAAGGTGAAGACAACGTGATCAACCGGGTGGTCAAAAAGGTTGTCACCACAGCTCCGAAGACCGGAGATCCGACTCAGATGCTTGGACTTTGCGCCGCGGCTCTGGCGAGCGGGATTGTCCTGTTGATTCTGGCGGTGGTATCCATGAAGAAACGCCGCGATGACCGGAAAGGAGACTTGAGATCATGAAAAAGATCGTAAAAGGCTGGAGAGTGGTTTTCACATCTCTGATGACGCTCTGCCTGGTTCTGGGACTTTTTCCGGTAAAGACACTGGCGGAGGAATACACCTATCAGGTTACTTTTTACAGCGGAAACCAGGGGACTTTCAACGGAACCGAAGGACTTTCCGTAGACAATCATTCCAGCGGTTCTCAGTATGCGGTGGAAGAAAACGGAGATGAGATCACAGTCAGCGGGCTGAAACAGGGAGATATCGTGTCTTTCGACGTTCAGGCGGGCGCTGTGCAGATGTCGGATGACAGCAAGTATTATCTCCGCGGGATCCGGCAGAGCGGACGCGACAACGATACGGTACAGACTTCCGCGTTCCGTGTGGACGGTGACGCAGAGTATGTGCTGGCGTACGGAATCCGTGGAAACCAGACAGGTTATACGGTAAATTATCAGGATGCCCAGGGCAATGAGCTGGCGCCGAGCCGTACGTATTATGGAAATGTAGGCGACAAGCCGGTGGTTGCATACCTGTACATCGAGGACTATAATCCGCAGACACTGGCGCTGACCAGAACATTGTCCGAAAACGAGGCGGAAAACGTGTTTACTTTCGTGTACACACCGGTACCCACAGAGGTGATCACAGAGCCGGGTGACACGATCACAAATACAACGACCGTAACGGAGACCGTGCCGGGAACCACAGACGAGGGCACCGCAGCGGGAACTGGAACAGGAACCGCAGGAACGGGAACGGCAGGTACCGGAACAGGCACAGCCGGAACCGCAGGCGAGGGTGCCGGAGCGGCTGGAACCGCCGGTGAAGGTACCGGAGCTGCCGGCGAAGGCACCGGGGCAGCCGGAACCGATGAAACCGGTACCGCAGGTACGGATGGAACCGCAGCGGGTGAAACCGACGCGGCAGCGGATGAGGGAACTACCGATATTCAGGATGAGGAAGTTCCGCAGGACAATCAGGATCTGACCGATCTGGATGAGGAAGAAGTTCCGCAGAGCAATATCAACATCGATGAGGAAGAAGTGAAAAAAGGTCTTCCGATGGTTGCAGGAGTTGCAATCGGTGTGCTGGCAGTGGCAGCGCTCGGTGTGATCATTGTACTTGTAAGAAAACGTATGAAATGATACAATAAATAACAGGACGCCGGGGGCGGAAGCGTGAGAATGGACGGATATGTTCCACACGCTTTGGTTCCCGGCATTTTTTGATATACGGCACATCGCTTGCGGCAGTGGAGTGAATCTATTGGCGCAAATGAGAACCGGGCAGTGTGTCGGATCGGAATAGCAGCTGTACAGGATTGACAGAGAATACAGGGTGGATAAGGAGATAAAAGTCAGATGACGGGGAAGCCAGACAGAAAGAAAAATAAGGAAGGGAAACGGAGAAGTTCCGCGGCATTGTTCTGCAATATTCTTGGAACCGTGATGCTTGTGGCGCTGGTGCTGGTGTGCCTGCCGCTGACGGTGCCGAGGCTGTTCGGGTATCATATTTATACGGTCATCAGCGGAAGTATGGAGCCCGCGATCCCCACCGGAAGTCTGGTGTATATCCAGGAGATGGAGCCGGAGGATGTAAAAGCGGACGATGTGATCGCCTTTTACGGGGCGAAGGATTCCGCCAGCATTATCACCCACCGTGTCGTGGAGAACCGGGTGCTGATGGGTGAATTTATCACCAAGGGAGACGCCAACCAGACCGAGGATATGAATCCGGCGTCCTATGAGAATTTTATCGGAAAGGTTGTGAAATCTTATCCGGAGATCGGAGAGATTGCCCAGATACTCACCGGGCCGGAAGGCAAGGTCATCGCCGGGGGCGTGATCGCGGCGGCGGTGGTACTGCAGATCCTGGCTTCGATGTTTGAGAGGCGGTATGAGAAGAGGCGGAAGGGGAAAATGGAGGAAGCGTAATAGCTTTTGTAACACAGAAACAGGGAGCGGCTGTATTTTACATTTTCAGCCGCTCCCTGTTATCCGTTTCGGGTAAATTCTTATTTTGTCTGGTTTGCGCGCTCTAAAAGCCATTCCTGTACCTGGTTTGCGTGTACTTTTAGCGCTTTGGCAATATCCTCGACCGCCATTCCCATATGGAACAGGCTTTCTGCTGTCTCTTTCTGGGATTCTAATCTGCCTTCGGCGATACCTTCTTTCTTACCTTCTACTCTGCCGTCTTCCATACCTTCTTTATAGATCTTTTCGGAAATTTCACACATTTGCTGATAACCTCCTTCTTCGCTTTTCAGATAATGCACTCTTTTGGAAAGATCACCATACTTTATCTTTAAAATAAGCAACTGTCAGTTCTACCATCATGTCGTAACTCTGCACTCCGCTGTCCTGCCCGTTGATCTTCAGGTAGGTGTCGTTGACCTGGGTGGAGATTTCTTCCAGTATTCCATCGTAGGACGCCCAGAACTCCCGGTTGGCGGTCAGATCCGCTTCGACGGAAGGCGCCAGCTGACTTCTTATGGCGCTCCAGGTATCGTAATCCGTATCGTACAGTGCGTTCATGCAGTAGATCCACGCGGACAGATAACCGCTGTACTGAAAGGCTGTCTGTTCGGACTGGATGCATGCCAGGAATGCGATGAAATTCGCCTCTTCTTCCTGCATAAATCCCCTCAGGTGGGAAAGTTCATGGCAGACGGTGAAAGGGATGTTGTAGGCGGTCATATCACGGTTGTAGTTGGCCTCGATGGTGAAAGCGGAAAAGATCCCTGTCAGGCCAAGGCGTGAAAGGATCTGGGAACACAGGACTTTTTTCGGCATCGGATAGCTGCCGGACAGATCCGGAAAGGTTTCTCCGAGGGATTCCATGGCGGCGGCTGCGTCCGGACCTTCCGGGCGGGACAGGCTCATGACGCCGTTTTCATCTCTGGAGACCTGGGAACTTCTGGCGTTGACCTCTACGGTCAGCCAGGAGCAGATCCGGGAGAGATCCTCCGCCGTACATGGTTCAGCGGAAATCCCGGCCGTTTCCGCAAAGGAGACCCTGTGGTAATTGATCCCGCCGCCGAGCATGAAGAAGAAGGCAAGCAGGGAAGCCGCCAGAAGGATTCCAGACAGCCAGGAGAGCAGCCGCTGGCCGGCGTTTCCTTTTTTGATGATCCGGCGGATGGTGTACGCCGCAGAAAGCAGAAATCCGAGAATCAACAGATAGAGCCCGATTTCCGCCAGGGAAAATGGCACGCGCCCGGTCAGCCCTGAGATGGCAGCGGCGGCTGGCTGGTAGATCTGGCTGGAATACCATTCTGCGGCGGCTGGGACCAGCGTGGAGACCAGAAGCAGCGCGGCGCTGAGCAGAAAGAGGATCAGGGCAGCGGCGAAGCGGTGTCTGGCAGGGGAATGGGATGGTTTGGCTTTTTGAGATTTTTTCATTGGTATACCTCCGGTATGTCTATTTTAGCACAGGGGAGGAGAGGAGGGCAACGGCGTTTGAAAGTGTTGATTTGCACAAGAAGCATCATTTTCTTGCGTATCTGGTTAAAAAAATTGAAAAAAGATAAAATATTGGCAAAATAAAAAGATGGGGAGAATAAAATATAGAGAGTATATTTCTTTCTGTAAGAGGGAAATATGAATGATAAAGAAAGTACACTACACGAGCAATACTGAACGTTTAATTTAAGTATTTGCGGAAAAAATACAAATTCAATTGATAAACGGTTGCTTATATGATATACTTTTTTTAGGAAGGAGGGGTATGTAATGTTATTAGAGTTCAGTTGTTCTAATCATAGATCAATTAGAGATGAAATTCTTTTTTCCGCAATAGCAGGGTCAGACAAAACTCATGCAGAAAACATAGAAAAAGCAGCAGATGTTGAGGTTCTGAAATCATCTGTTATCTATGGCGCAAACGGCTCTGGAAAAAGCAACTTTATCGATGCGATATCATTTGTAAAAAATCTTGTTTCAAATAGTATTAACCATCAACCTGGACAAGGAATTCTACAAGTACCTCATAAACTGGAAGGCTACGAACGAAAAAGTAATTATAAGATTCAATTTGTAGTTGATGGAATTCGATATGCATTCGGGTTTTCATTAAAAAATATGCTCGTGGCAGAGGAATATCTTTATTATTTTCCCAATGGTCGTCAAACAAAGATTTTTGAGCGTGATGGTGAAGAGTATTCAGCGGGTCGTAATTTTCGCAATCGTTTTAATAGCTGTAAAGATGTCCTCAAGCCTAATCGCTTAATGTTGTCCTGTGCTGCAAATTTCAGTTCTGTTGATGAAGTAACTGCCGCATATCGCTTTTTCAATGACGAGTTAGTAATTTACAATTCGGGTAACCAAGAAAATTGGATGAATTACTCACTGCACCAAATGAACACTAACGAAAAAGTAAAGGCAACTGTTCTAAAGTTTTTGGACGCACTTGGCACTGGAATTAAAGATATCTATGTTGATATTAAGAAAGAGGATTTAGATGTTTCGCATTTACCTCCCTTTTTATCGGATGAATTTAAGAAGATTCTTTTACAGGAGAAAATAGATGCAATCTCTGCTAAGGTTCAGTATGAAGGATTTGAAACGGATTTGATTTCAGAGGAATCCACAGGAATAAAAAAACTTTTTGGAATATTGTGTCCTTTTATCGATATTATAGCTAATGGAAAAGTGTTGGTTTGCGATGAACTTGAATCTAACTTACATGAATCGCTTCTTTTTGGATTGGTAAAGCAGTTTGTCAATACACGCGGAAGTAAACCTGCACAGCTGATTTTTACAACTCATGAAACAGGATTATTAAATTTGGATTTGTTTAGACGAGATCAGATTTGGTTTACAGAAAACAAACCTGCAGACCGTTCTACAGATTTGTTTTCGCTTACAGAGATTAGAAATGTTCGCAAAGACGAGAACTTTGGGAAAGGTTACATTGCAGGAAAATATGGAGCAATTCCAATGCTAAATCTTAATTTTGCCAATGTAATCTCTTCTGATATGTAAGTGGGGTGATGATATGACATCTAGAGAGATTTCACTCGCTCCACGTGTGGAAAACACACGCGATGCCCATCCTGTGTTAACACCTATCCAGTTTTCTCTGTCTGAGATTAAACAACATTTTACAGAAAGTATAGGTGAGGTTAAGGCGCAGTTTACTGTCGCAGATGAGTTAAACGCTGATGCAAAT
>DSTMC04003__coassemble_1600_pt1 | contig 15054 bp, 10 predicted proteins | sample DSTMC04003__metabat2_high_PE_023 | metagenome-assembled genome bin DSTMC04003 | reverse complement strand
GCGCTTAATGACGCTGCCGGAGCTCCTGCATTTTAAGATCCGTACAGGAGATCGTATCTGCGCACTCCTTCAGGGCATCCGAGATCTGAAGTTCCAGCCGTACGTTTTCCTTTCCTGTGGAAAAGAAAATCGGAATCTTTTTCATATGCCTACAAGCAGTGACTTGTTCACCAACGATTCCACCACAGCCGACACATTCCCTTTCTGAAGCATCCTCAGCTCCACGATATCTGTGGCAGTGTCCTTTCCAGGATTGTTGTAAAGGAAACTCATTAAAAATCCAGTAACGTGGCTCATTTGATATCAGGAAGAAAATATACAAAGAAATGGCCCTTTGATCTGGGATCAGAAATCCTCTCCTATCTGTATAGAGAAGAATATTCCCAGTCCAAAGGGTCATTTTCAGTAATCTGCCGACCGACAGATCAGAAACAGAAATTACATTCCAAGTTTTTCGGCAAAATCTGCCATTGCCTCAGAAATCTTGATCTGCTGCGGACAGACAGCTTCACAGCTTCGGCATCCGATGCATGCGCTGGGACGTTTCTCTTCCGGAATGGCGGACATCGCCATCGGTGCGATAAAGCCTCCCTTGGTGAAGCAGTGTTCGTTGTACAGTGCGATCAGATTTGGAATACTCTGAAGGAAACGGAACGCCCATGCCGGGATCGTCTCCTGAGGACGAAGCGCTTTCAGACGGGCTGCGTCTTCCTCCGAAAGGGAAGCCAGAGAACCTCCGCGAAGCGGTTCCATAACCCATACCGGAATCTGATACTCTTTCAACAGTTCCGCCTTGGCTTTCGCGTCCTGGAACGACCAGTCCAGATAGTTTAACTGGATCTGACAGAATTCCATATCCTTTCCGTATGCTTCCAGAAAACGTTTCATGACGTCATAACTTCCGTGCGCTGAGAATCCAAGATGGCGGATACGGCCGGCACGTTTCTGGCTGATCAGATAGTCATAAATGCCATATTTCTCATCCAGATAGGCGTCGATATTCATCTCACAGACGTTGTGGAACAGGTAAAAATCGAAATAGGAAACCTGACATTTTTCCAGCTGTTTTTCAAAAATTTCTTTTACTTTGTCCATGTTTGACAGGTCATATCCCGGGAATTTATCCGCAAGATAAAAGCTTTCGCGGGGATGTTTTGCCAGCGCCTTTCCCATGATCAGTTCGGAATTTCCATTGTGATATCCCCAGGCGGTGTCATAATAATTGATGCCGTGTTCCATCGCATAATCCACCATCTGACAGGCAGCAGCTTCATCGATCCGGGAATCATCCCCGTCGATGACCGGAAGGCGCATCGCTCCCATTCCAAGAGCAGAAAGTTTCAGATCCTGATACTCTTTGTAAACCATACTCATTCCTCTCTTTCCATCAATCGTCACGTACCGTCATGTTTTCAGATACGCATCCAAAAATATTTTACCCTTTTTTTGGAATAAATTCCGGATATTTTATTATTTTATCTTTGACAGGAAGGCTAGAGTGTGTTCCACAGGAACGTTTAAGACATCGGGATCCCTTATTGATCCAGTTTATGGAATTTCACCCACTCGATGGTAAGATCCGGTTTCTGGAGCTCTCCTTCCAGCAGGTAATATCCTTCTTCCAGACGGATTTTTGCCAGTTTTCTGTCGCTTGGTTTTCCAAGGGTTCCGCCCATCTGCACCTGAAGCAGGGATCTTTTGTTGAGCAGGAATTCCATGAAAACCTGGGACATTTCCGGCGAAGCAGAGGAAAGCCGCGCCTCCATAAAATATGCTCCGGGTTCGGTTACTTTCAGGGTCAGAGGATGTTCGAAGTCCATCTGGTATTCCCGGTCTGCTTCCAGCGGCAGCGCATGCTCCTGCATTTCTTCGGTCGCCTCGGCAAACGCTTTCTGCAGTTCTACCCGCTCCTGCAGTTTCGGGTTCCGGTCCATACATGGCACCGTCATAAGGAAACGGCAGATGTTTCCTGCGCATCTTTGCAGTTCTCCCCTGGTCAGGCTCTTTTCATCCAGCGCTTCCTGAAGATCGTCGCCGTTGGCATTATCCACAGCTCCATGATTCGGGACCACCATATACAGATCGTTCTGAGAACGTACCATGTAGGAGACACGTTTTCGGCTGGACGGTCCGCCGTTTACCGGGTGATTCATACAAGCCCACCAGTCTGTCATTACAATGCCCTGATAGCCCCATTCTCCGCGCAGGATCGTTGTATTCAGATCGTAGTTGGAAGCTGCCCAGTGGCCGTTTACTGCGTTGTAGGAAGTCATAATAGAGGTTGCGCCGCCTTCTTTGACAGCCATCTCGAAACCTTTCAGATAAATTTCACGCAGCGCACGCTCGGAGACTACGCTGTTTTCTTCAGAACGGGCGGTCTCCTGATTGTTCGCCGCAAAATGTTTGACGGTTCCCACGCCTCTCTCTGCACGCATTCCCCGAACTGCGGCAGCGGCAAAGCATCCGGTCAGATACGGGTCTTCTGAAAAATACTCAAAGTTACGACCGTTCAGCGGATGTCTGTGGATATTGACGCCTGGTCCCAGAAGGGTATCCACCTGGTTGGCATACATTTCTTTTCCTTCCAGCGTATACAGTTCTTCTGCCAGTTCCGGATTCCAGGTGCATGCCAGCAGCGTACCGATCGGCATCTGAGTTGCCGAATAGCCGCCTTCCATACGGATGCCGGAAGGACCGTCTGCAGCGCATGCGATCGGCACGCCAAGGGAGATCAGAGAATCTGTCACACCGCCGAAAGCCGCAGCCGTTCCCGGCGTTACCTTCGGACTGCTCATGCCTTCTCCGCGGACGATCGCCTTCAGATCCTCGTCGGAAAGCTGAGAAAGGAACGTTTCCAGATCTGCTTCGCCGTCAGCCACATCCCGAAGGGTGATGCCCTGGTTTCCGGTCTGGGGTAATTCTTTCGGAAGCCGGCTTTCCATACGCGCTGCAAGATCCACGGTGCGAAGCGGAACCGGTTCGTAAGTAAGGTTCCATGTGCCGTCTTCATTGGCGGTTCCAGGTTTCATCCGTTCAAACGGAGTTTCCGGAGCAAGCGCTTCTTCCAGCTGTTCCGTCACGATCAGGGAAGAGACGTTCCATGCTTCCTGACCGTCAATCTCAGCTTTCTGCAGATTACGGATGCTGTTTCCAACGTAGAACGTATAGGCGCCCGGTTCCAGGACATAGGCAGATTTTGCGCCTGTGGCGCCGCTGTCATCATAGGAAGCCAGTGCTGTTGCCGGAACAGAAAGAGACACACATACCGCTTCCCCGGGCTGCAGCAGCCGGGTTTTCTGAAATGCCTTCAGTTCCAGCGCCGGCTTTCCAAGAACGCCCTGAGGTGCGCTCACATAAAGCTGAACGGTTTCTTTTCCGGCAAAAGAACCGGTGTTTTCCACCTGCACCTGTATCCGGATATAGGTTTCCCCGTTTTCTACCCGTTCGCTGCCGCTGAGCACGCTCAGTTTAAAGTCCGTATAGGAAAGTCCGAACCCAAAGGGATACAGCACTTTTTCCGGACAGAACGTCTCAAAATAGCGGTATCCTACGTAAATATCTTCCTGATAGATATTCTGCTTCCGGTCGCCGAAATTTTTGTCCGAAGGATAATCTTCGATTCTGCGAGCGATCGTATCGGTCAGCTTTCCGCTGGGAGTTACGTCTCCGGAAAGGACATCCGCCACGGCAAGTCCGCCAATCTGTCCGCCCTGCCAGCAGTAAAGTACAGATTTGATATTTCCATGATAAGCTTCGTCCTCGATCCAGCTCATATCAATGATGTTTGCCACATTCAGCAGCACAACGGTCTTTTCAAAAGAAGCTGTGATCAGTTCCAGGTTTTTCTTTTCCTGAGCGGTCAGACAGTAGCCGCCTTCCTCCATCGTATTGTCCTTGTCTTCTCCGGCGGTCCTTCCGATGACATAGACCGCTTTTTCTGATTTTTCACGGGCAGCCCGGACAATTTCCGGGGTCAGATCCATGTCCGCCTGATTCCACGGCTCCCCTGCCCATACGCCGCCGCCGTCATCGACAGGATGATCCTTCCGCCAGGTTTCATAGATGGAAACCAGTTCCTCATTGATGCAGAGATTCTGGTTCTCCCGAAAACCGTCTACCAGATTTTTTATAAAGGGCGCATTGACCGCACCGCCGGAACCTGTTCCGCTGCGGTAAAAGTCAAACTGGATCCGCCCGAATACAGAAATACACTCCTCTTTTCGAAACGGCAGCACACCGTCTTCATTTTTCAAAAGCACCGCGCCTTCCGCCGCTGCTTTCCGGCTGCATTCAGCCAGCTCAGGAATCACAATTCCAAATGTTCTGTTCTCCATGATCCGCGTTCCTCCTGTGATTGGATTTCATAAATCTATCTTTCAGCATATCTTATTTGCGGGAAAGATGCTATAATAGATTTGCTGAAAAATAACACTATTTTGTCATGAGGTAAGAATGGAAACTTATATCAGAGAAGAAAAAACATACATGGACGGAATGCCCTGCCCTTTTTTGTGTCACTTACAGACGGCGGAAGGTGAGGGAAGCGTCTACCCTGCCCACTACCATTCCTATATCGAGATGCTCTTTGGGCTGAGCGGAGAATTTCAGATTTATCTGAATGGTTCCTGGCACGGCTGGAAGGCGGGGGACCTGGTCCTGATCAGCGCCGAGGAAGTGCATCATATCTACGCCCGCTCGGAAGAAGGCGGTTCTTACATCGTCGTTCGCTTTATGCCGGAATTTCTGCAGGGCGATCTTACAGGCACCGGCATTGAGAAAGGATATCTGCGCCCGCTGCTTTCTCCGGATGGGCTGCAGGAAAAAGTAATTTCACAGGAGGAACTGACAGGCTCCGGGATCGGAATACTGTTTCAGAAAATCCTGAAAGAAACCGGTGAGCGGGAATATGCCTATGAGCTTGCCGTTCGAAATCATATTCTCGGGATCTGCCTTTGGATCATCCGTTACTGGCACAGGAAAAACCCGGAACTGTTCGATGATACGGCGGGAAACCGGGAATTATTCCGGGCGCTGGAACCGGCGCTTGCGTACATGGACGAACATTTCCGGCAGAATATTTCCGTGTGCTATCTGGCAGAACTTTGCGGCTTCAGCTACAGCTATTTTTCCCGTTCCTTTCAGAGGCTGATGCACCGGAAGATTCCGGATTACCTGAACAGCCTCCGGGTGGCGGAAGCGGAAAAACTGCTGATCTCCACCTCCATGACGGTTACGGAGATTGCTCTTGCTACCGGTTTTGGAACTTCCAGCTATTTTATTAAAATCTTCCGAAGATACAAACACCTGTCGCCCAGGCAGTTCCGGGCAATGCTGTCGGAGAACGCTTAATTGCCAGGATCTGGGTTATTTTAGAGCCGACGTATCACTGTTCTGCTGCCTGTTCTTTCTGGATATGGCTGCGTACAGCGTTTCTATTGCATTCTTTTCAGCAAGGGTTTTCGAAAACGCGGTGGCGCTGCCGGCGGCAAGCGCCATCCGAAAGGCATGGCTGTAATCCCGTGTTTCCTGCCATCCGGCAAGAAAGCCGGCGATCATGGAGTCACCCGCACCGACACCGTTGACCAACGTTCCTTCCGGCGCCGGAGATTCATGTACCGTGCCGTCTTCATCCAGAAGAACTGCCCCTTCCCCGGCAAGGGAGACAAGAACGTTGCGCGCTCCCATTTCCTGCAGCTTTCGGGCATAGGGAACCACTTCTGCGCGGGAGGAAAAGGTTCGATGAAACAATTCGCCCAGTTCCTGGTGGTTCGGTTTGATCAGCAATGGGTGGAGAGGCAGCACCTGCGGGAGTGCGTCTCCGGATGCATCCACGACGACATCAACCGATTTATCTGCTAAAACCAACATCATCTGCCGGTAAATATCCGACGGAACGGAGGGCGGTACGCTTCCCGCAAGAACCAGGACATCTCCTGCGTTCAGCCGGGACAGACGCTTCATCAGCAGTTCCATCCGGTCTTTGGGAATGTCGGGACCGCTGCCATTGATTTCCGTTCCATCGATGGATTTCAGCTTGAAATTGATCCTGGAAACACCTTGTTCCAGCTGGATGAATTCTGCGGAAATGCCGGTATTTTGGATTTCCGTACGGATTTTTTCTCCTGTGAATCCGGCGATGAAACCGAAGGCGGTGTTTGGTACTCCAAGGCGATTTAGAACGGTAGAAACGTTGAGTCCCTTTCCGCCGGGGAGGATTTGTTCCGAAGTGGTACGGTTGGTTTTTCCGGTTTGGAAGTTATCGACGGTCACGACGTAATCCAGCGATGGGTTTAAGGTTACAGTATAAATCATAGACAGACGCTCCTTTTTTCTTTTTTGTTACAGATTTTTCAGGCGGAATTTATGTTCGTTTTCCGTGTAGTAAGAAAAAATCTTTGAAACAATCGCTGCACTTATTTTACCATGCAGCCAAAATCATTTCCAGCGTTAGAGCGTGTTTGAAAGGAGAACTTATGATCATAAGCGCCAGCCGCAGGACAGACCTGCCGGCTTTTTATTCTGAATGGTTTTTTCAACGGCTGAAAGAAGGCTATGTGCTGGTCAGAAATCCATTTTCCGCCCATCAGGTCAGCCGAATTGCGCTGCATCCGGATGTTGTGGACGGAATTGTCTTCTGGTCCAAAAATCCTGCACCCATGATGAAACATCTGAGCGAATGCAGGGAATATCCCTTCTATTTTCAGTTTACTCTGAATGCGTATGGAAAGGACGTGGAGCCGGGGCTTCCGTCCCTGGAAGAGAGAATTCGTACGTTTCTGTATCTGTCGGAACAGATCGGACCGGAACGTGTCCTCTGGCGATATGATCCGGTCTTGCTGAACAAAACTTACACTATCCCATGGCACAGGGAACAGTTTCGTTTTCTGTGTTCCCGGCTTGCCGGAGCCACTGCGCTCTGCACGTTCAGCTTTCTGGATTTTTATCCGAAGATTGCGGGTAATCTCCGTTCCCTTGAAACAATTTCCTGGACCAAGGCGCTGCAGTGGGAAATAGCAGAATCTCTTGCTGAGACGGCAGATGCTTTTGGGATTCCTCTGGTCACCTGCGCGGAACAGGGAGATTTTTCTTCCCTTGGTATTTCCCACGGAAACTGTATCGATTCCGAACGCATGAGCAGGATCGCCGGCATCCGGATCCGTGCCCCCAAAGACAGAAATCAGAGAACATCCTGCGGATGCTGCGAAAGCATTGATATTGGACGATATAACACCTGCAGCAATGGCTGCCGCTACTGTTACGCCAACAGCAGTTCAGCACAGGCGGCAAAGGAATCTGCGCTCTATCGCCCTGATGCGCCGCTTCTTTGCAGTGAATTGGAAGAAGCGGATCGTGTTACGGAGCGGAAGATGGTTTCCTTCAAAGAGACCCAGATGAATCTCTGGGATCTTTAAAGTTTCAAATACGCTCAGTGTTCCGGATCTTCTTTCAGATGATTCTCTCCCCATTTTGCCAGTTCCGTAAAGACAGGCAGCAATGCTTTACCTTTTTCGGTCAGTGATTACTCCACATGGGGAGGAATTTATTCTACATCATTTTCTTCTAAAAATGGCGCAGATAGTTTTTCAACTACCTGCGCCATTTTTATGACCTATTTATTTCTGAACAATATTGATAATACGTCCTGGAACGTAAATTTCTTTGACGATGGTTCCAGTCAGTTTATCAGCTACTGCTTCTTTACCGGCTGCGATCGCGTCTTCTTTGGAGATGTCATGGGCGATGCTGATGACCGCGCGGGTTTTTCCGTTGATCTGAACGGCCACTTCCACTTCGTCATCTTTCATTGCCTCCTCATCGTGTTTCGGCCATCCGGCACGGAAGATCGTCTCGGTATGTCCGTACTGCTCCCATACTTCCTCGGCAATGTGAGGCGCGAACGGGGAAAGAAGGATCGCGAAGGTTTCAATCGTCTCTTTGTCGATTCCGCCTTTTTTATCCAGCTCGATCAGCTTGTTGTTGTATTCCATGAATGCGGAGATCGCAGTGTTCAGACTGAAGCTTTCCAGACGTGTGGTTACGTCGTAGATCAGGCGGTGACGGATCTTCAGCATCTCTTTGGTCGCCTTTACGTCTCTGTCTTTGTTGTCCATTGCCAGCTTCCAGAAACGTTTCAGGAAACGGTTGACGCCGTCGATTCCGCGGTCATCCCACTCGGCATCCAGCTCCGGCGGTCCTACGAACAGTTCGTACATTCTCAGGGAATCGCATCCGTAATCTCTCACAAGATCATCCGGGGAAACGACGTTTCCTTTGGATTTACTCATCTTGATTCCGTTCTTTCCGTTGATCATACCCTGGTTGAACAGCTTGGTGAACGGCTCGTCAAAATCAACGACTCCGATATCATGCAGGAATTTTGTATAGAAACGGGAGTACAGCAGATGCAGTACCGCGTGTTCTACACCTCCGATGTACATGTCCACCGGAAGATATTTGTCTGCTTTCTCTTTGGAAACCAGTTCCTGATCGTTTTTGTTGTCCACGTAACGCAGGAAGTACCAGGAAGAACCTGCCCACTGAGGCATGGTGTTTGTCTCACGTTTTGCTGCTGCGCCGCAGACCGGACAGGTGCAGTTGACCCATTCGTCGATGGCAGCCAGCGGAGATTCGCCGGTTCCTGTCGGCTGGTAGCTTTCCACTTCCGGAAGGCGCAGTGGAAGCTGATCTTCCGGTACAGGCACATTTCCGCAGTGCGGGCAGTGGATGATCGGGATCGGCTCGCCCCAGTAACGCTGACGGGAGAATACCCAGTCACGCAGCTTGTAATTGACTTTTTTGCGTCCGAAGCCTTTCTTTTCGATCATATCCGGAGCTTCTTTTTTCAGGACAGAAGACTCCATTCCATTCCACTCGCCGGAATTGATCATGGTTCCGGATGCTTCAGTGTAGGCCTCTGCCATGTTTTCGATTTCCTTGCCGTCTTTTGCGATAACCTGAATGATCGGAAGATCAAATTTCTTCGCAAATGCAAAGTCACGGTCGTCGTGTGCCGGTACACACATGATCGCTCCGGTACCGTAATCAGCGAGAACGTAATCGGACAGCCAGATCGGCACCTTTGCGCCGTTCAGCGGGTTGATCGCGTAGGTTCCGGTAAATACGCCGGTCTTTTCCTTATCCTGCATACGGTCTACGTTGGATTTCATGGAAGCCTGGAAGATATACTGCTCTACCTCTTCTTTATGGTCTTCCGTCGCAAGGCTCTTTGCCAGCGCGTGCTCCGGAGCCAGTACCATGAAGGTCGCTCCATGAAGAGTATCCGGACGTGTGGTGTAGACAGTAATCTTCTCGTCTCTTCCCTCTACCGGGAAATCCACTTCCGCACCGTAGGAACGTCCGATCCAGTCGGTCTGCATCTTCTTAACTTTTTCCGGCCAGTCCAGTTTGTCCAGATCCTCCAGAAGGCGGTCTGCGTACTTGGTGATGCGCAGCATCCACTGGCGAAGGTTTTTCTTGGTTACTGTCGTACCGCAGCGCTCACATTTTCCGTCTACGACTTCCTCATTGGCAAGTCCGGTCTTACAGGACGGACACCAGTTGATCGGGAACTCTTTTTCGTAAGCCAGTCCGTTCTTGAACATCTGTACAAAGATCCACTGGGTCCATTTGTAGAAGTTCGGATCGGTGGTGTTCACTTCCATATCCCAGTCGTAAATTGCCGCGATATCCTGGATCTGACGTTTGATGTTGGAAACGTTCTGCTTTGTGGAGATTTCCGGATGGATGCCCATTTTAATCGCATAGTTTTCTGCCGGAAGTCCGAACGCGTCCCATCCCATCGGATGGATCACATAGTAATTCTGCTGCAGTTTATAGCGGCTCCATACATCGGAGATGACATAGCCTCTCCAGTGTCCGACATGCAGACCGTTTCCTGACGGATACGGGAACATATCCAGACAGTAGTATTTTTCTTTTTCCTTTCCGTTTTCATCCACTTTCGGATTGACAGGTTTTTCTTCCCATTTTACCCGCCATTTTGCTTCGATCGCCTTATGATTATAAGGTACTGCCATTGTTTCATCCTCCTGTTATTCTTTCAGAAAGTAAAAAAGCCTTTTCGTCTCCCGTTTCCAGAGACGAAAAGGCTGTCTTTCCGTGGTACCACTCTTCTTCACCTGCGAAGCATCGCAGATGCACTCATTGTTTCGATAACGGGAAACGATCCGTCCTCGCTTACTGATCCGGTTCAGCGAAGAAACTCCGAGGCCAGTTCAAAACGCGCATTCCCTGCCTCGCACCCTGCCGGCAGTTCTCTGAATCCTGCATTCGTTCCTACTCTTCCTCTTCTCTGTTTTTTCATATGGCTAACAGTTATTCTACCTGCCTGACGCTGATTTGTCAAGAAAATTCCTTCAGGTTCCGAATAGTTCTGTCAGCAGATCAAAATAATTTTCAAAAGTCTTCCGGCAGCATCCGGGATTTGAGATCGTAATATTTCCGGTCTTCAATCCAGGCAGAGAAAACGCCATTGCGATCCGGTGGTCGTCGTATGTCTCGATGACCGCCTCCGAAGGAATTCCGGGGCGGATCAGGATTCCGTCCTCCTCCGGCAGTTCCCGGCAGTCGATGCCCATGCGCTGCAGTTCGGTACAGATTGCCGCGATACGGTCGGATTCCTGAAAACGGATATGTCCGATGTTGGTAATCTTTGTCTTCGTGGACGCGAACGGTGCGATGGCTGCCAGCGTCATCGTCTGATCGGAAAATTCTTTCATGTTCACGGTGACGCCTCTGAACTCCTGCATCCGGCTGCCGCGGACACAGATTCCGGTTTCAGTATCTTCGGAAGGGCATCCCATTTCTTTCAGTACCGACAGGAATTTCAGATCTCCCTGCATGGAATCGGGATGAATCCCGCGCACAGTCACATCGATGCCCAGCAGCGGCGCCATTCCATAGAAATAGCAGGCTCCGGAAACGTCCGGTTCAATCGCATACTCTGACAGAGGGGTCTTCTGCCCTCCGGGAATGCGAAGAGCTCCGTTCTGTTCTTCTGATCGGAGACCAAACTGTTCCATCATCTTTCTTGTGATCCGGATATACGCGCCCTGCGTGCGGTCCCCTTCCATTTTCACAGTCAGTCCATCCGGAAGAAGGGTGCCTGTCATCAGAAAGGCGCTGGCAAACTGGCTGCTGATCGTAGTGTCTACGGTCACTTCCGTGAGATTCAGATGATGTGCCTGCAGCCGGAAAGGGAAATGGCCTTCTTCCTCCTGGCAGGTGATCACAGCGCCGGCATTCCTGAGAATGGAAAGAAGCGGCTCCATCGGGCGTTTCTTCATCTGGCTGGAGGCGTCCATCTGATAATCTCCTCCTGCGAAGGCAAGAAATACCGTGAGAAAACGTGCCGCCGTTCCTGCGCTGCGAACATTCAGATGTGCGTTTGGATTGGGAATCTTCCCTCCCGTTCCGACGATGCGCACCTCTTTTTCCTTCTCCCTGATCTCCAGTTCAAAACCCAGTTCTTCCAGGCAGGAAAGAACCGCTCTGGAATCGTCGCTGAACAGGACGCCTTTCAGCAGACAGGGTCCTTCCGATAATGCTGCCAGAAGAAGCGCACGGTTTGTAATGCTTTTCGATCCGGGTACTGTAACAACGATCGGCTCTTTTCCCGAAGCTTTTGGCACATGATATAAGTTTTCCAATGTTTCAACCTCCCAGGCAGTAGATTCATTCGTCATTTTTTAGTGATGCTAACCTTTCACTTAATGCTGCACGTTCTGTTCAGCCATCGCCGCCATCAGATTAAACGGCGGAAGGGCACGGTCGATTTCAGCAAACAGTTCATCGTCATAGCTGCTGCGCAGCTCGCAGGTCCGGTCGAACACCATCGTCGGTTCCTTCTCCGGCGTCACACTCTCCCATTCCGGAAGTTCCGGACTGGATGGTTTTCCGGTATGTGCAAAGGACATCAGAGCGCCGAACATCTGGCGTTCCAGCTTTTCCGTCACATCCGGGATTGTACACACTTCCACCTTGTCTGTGTTGCAGAAGAAAAACGGAATATCCGAACAGTGCCATGCCGCTTTCTGATATTGGAATGGAAATTCCAGAATAAAGTTGTAGAGGAACGTCTGTCCGTCTCCGCCCTCTGCATGCATTGCGGCGAACACTTTGGTCGGCTGGCGCATGACACGGTCCACCTGGAGGACATCGGTCACTGCCCTGCCCGGATAGGCGGCGTGGAAGGCACGGATGATATCGTCCGTATGCTCTCCGTAGACCTTTTCCAGAATTTCATGGGAAGCTTCTTCCGTAAGGCTGTATTTATCGTACTGTGCCGGTACAAAAGAGAACTCTCCAAAAACGGAACCAATCATCAGCGGAATCTTGCGGGCACGGTCGCGAAGGCCGTATTCCAGCGGATTGCCTTTGTAATATTCATTGATCATCGGATTTCCGCCGATGTAGCCGCCCTTTGCCGCAATCGCAGGACAAACTTTTTCATAGGCTCTGACCAGCTCATAATACGGCACAGTTTCCAGTTTTTCTACCTCATCTTCCGTAAGTTTAAGTTCCTGAAGCATTGCGGTTACAATCTCACGGCCGTCTCCGGTGCAGTTTGGCATAAGGGTTTTGCTTCCGACACCGCTCATGATCAGCGCTTTCTGGAACAGTCCGTCTGCATCCGGAATCTGCATCAGATCCGCCACTTTCATTCCTCCGCCGGACTGACCAAAGATCGTAACGTTCTCCGGGTCGCCTCCGAATGCGGCAATATTCTCATGTACCCACCGCAGAGCGGCTACCAGATCGGCATTTCCCGCATTGCCGGAATTCCAGTACTTTTCCCCGAACGGAGAAAGATCCAGGTACCCGAGGATATTCAGCCGGTGATTGACGGAAACGACTACTACATCGCCCTGCATGCACATATTAAATCCGTCATATGCAACCTGCTCGATGGAAGATCCCGCGGAATAGCCGCCCCCGTGAATCCATACAAGAACCGGATGTTTTGCCTGGCTGTCCAGCGTCTTTGTCCAGATGTTCAGATTCTGGCAGTGTTCATTCTGCGGCCAGTAGCGGTGAGGCACCATCAGTTCTCCATTGGGTGTTTCCTGATTCATCAGCGGGCAGACAAACCCATAGGAGGTCGCCTCTTTGACTCCCTCCCAGGAGGATTTCACCGGCATCTGAAAACGGTCTGCGTATGCATAAGGAACGCCCTTGAAGATATATTCTCCGTCACAGTAGTAACCTTTCAACTTTCCGGAGGAAGTCTCAATGACCGGAACGTCATCATATCTGAATTCTTTCATTTTTCTCCACCTTTCCTTTTTTCTTGTTGTACGACAAATTAAAATTGCTTAAATCAATTATACCTTTCTTGGAAAAGAGTGTAAAGAAAAACGTTGAATTTTCCGATAAATTCGTTTATTCTGATAACAGTTCAATTAAGTTCCATTTTCTGGCTGAAATTCAAAGCACCAAAACGGCTAATCTTCAAATGTTAATTTGTTGAGAAGCTTGGAGTGTATTTGAAAAGGAACGGTGAAAGGGAGGAAAGGAAATGATTTATTTTAACTGTGATTACAATGAAGGGGCACATCCCGCCATTTTAAAAAAGCTTGCGGATACCAACTTTGAACAGACCATCGGATACGGTGAAGACGTATACTGTGCGCAGGCGGCAGAAATGATCCGAAATCTCTGCGAAAAGGAAGATGCCGCTGTGCATTTTGTTGTAGGCGGAACACAGGCAAATCTTACGGTGATCGATGCGGCTCTGCGCCCTTACCAGGGAACGCTCTGCGCAGCCAGCGGGCATATCAATGTCCATGAGACAGGTGCCGTGGAAGCTACCGGACACAAACTCCTTGGTCTGCCGCATATGGACGGAAAAATTACGGCTGCCCAGGTTACGGAAGTTATGGAAAAGCATCTTGCAGACGCATCCGCGGAGCATACAGTTCAGCCAAAGCTGGTTTATATCTCCAGTCCGACGGAATTCGGCACGCTCTATACAAGAGCAGAGTTGGAAGCGCTCCATGAGACCTGCCGTCGGTATGGTCTGTATCTGTTTCTGGACGGTGCCCGCATGAGTTATGGACTTGCTGCTTCAGGCAATGATGTAACACTTCCGGTCCTGGCGGAATGCTGCGACGTCTTCTATCTCGGCGGAACCAAATGCGGCGCACTGTTCGGAGAAGCTATTGTGATCACAAATCCGGAACTGAAGCAGGATTTCCGCTATATGATCAAACAGAAAGGCGGAATGCTTGCCAAAGGACGTCTGCTGGGCATTCAGTTTCTGGAGCTGCTCAAGGACAATATGAAGATGTACATGGAACTGGCGGAACATGCCGACCGTCTTGCCGATCGGATCCGCGCGGCGTTTCAGGAGAAAGGCTTTGAACTCGTCTGCGAGAACACCACCAATCAGATTTTTGTGATCCTTCCAAACGCTGCTGTAAAGGCGCTTTCAGAACAGTTTGTTCTATCTTTGGATCAGGTGGTGGACGATGGACATCAGATGGTCCGGATCTGTACATCCTGGGCGACCAAGGAAGAGGATGCGGACAAGCTGATTCAGGCAATCCGTCAGATTTAATAAAACGGATTTGACTTATTATATGCACAGACTGATAAGCTGCGGCGAAATTGTAAACGCCGTTTCTTATCAGTCTTTTTTTGTCGTTGCCATATTCTTCCATTACTTCCACATACATATACACATTTTCCGCACACAATTTGGCAGTCAGCAACCGCCAATCTTTCAATAAATTTAAAAACCTCTTGACTTATGTACGAAATCGGATATAATGAATAATGTACGAAATCGGACAAGAAGGTGAAGCTATGCACTATTTAGAAGCAGGAAAATATACCTATCTGGCAGGAGAAATCAACGCTTTATACCATGAAGCCGCTGTAAAAATGGGTATTTCAGACAGCGTTCAAAATATTTTATATGTACTTTGCGAAAAAGGCGGAAAATGTCTGCAAAGTGAGATAAGCAAGCTCACAGGCATCAGCCGCCAGACAATCAATTCTGCCATTCGCAAATTAGAAAAAGAGGAAATCGTG
>DSTMC04003__coassemble_1114_pt1 | contig 22781 bp, 19 predicted proteins | sample DSTMC04003__metabat2_high_PE_023 | metagenome-assembled genome bin DSTMC04003 | reverse complement strand
ATTATAATATGGTTTCCGATTATTATGATATACTTCTTGATGGAGCTTACGATGCGGACAACCCCGATGAAGTGCTCTTACTAGACAAGATGCTTGATGCCATTGAAAAAACACTTCACTATTCAAAGCGGGGGATTTCCTACGATGGCAATCACTTGTACGCCAAAAATATTCTGGCAAAGGCTACAGTTCTAATGCGAGGCAGACGAGGTACAGAAAAGGAAATTGGCGCCCTTATCGAAACGGCAAAAAAGATAATCACAGAAAATACGCTGCAATTTGCTTATGTTCGTCTACAATACAATTTGGTCTGTGCTTGGTATTTTGCCTTGGAACGTGATGATACGGTGTCAACAGATGTGTTTGTTAAAGAGGCTCGTGAGTTATCGGACATCATCATTCCAACAGACTTGCAGAAAATCGAGGAAGTTATTACCCCATGTGCCAACATATACTTCGAGTTGAACTGCTATGACAAGGCCATGGCATTGCTCTATGAGGGAACACGCATTTGCACAAAACACGCCAATATGGATTCGTACGCACACATAAGGCAAGAGCTTTGTGACCATCTATGGGAAGTAGGGATTAAGGCGCACCAGTTTGAATGGTGCCAAAAAACTATCGAACGCATAGAGGCCGAGAATGAAGAAATCGTTGACCTTAAAAACCGAGTTGTCATTCCAGACGAAGTCCGTAACATCATAACAAACAGGTAAACTTAATATTCCTTCTGAATGCCAGAGCTTGCGCGATCATCGTCCAAGCTCTGGCATTCTGCATTGATAAAACCAGCTGTGAATAACGAGGTGGTATGCTTTTATCGTAACAGACAATTACAACAATCTCGCACGTTGCAAACCGACTTGCACTTGTAAAACCAGATAGAAAAATACCTGTGCTAAACTAAAATTAGTTCAAGTGAAAGGGAGGAACACAAAATGACTAACACCCGAATGAATCAAATCATCGAACCCCTCGTTGGGCTGGGAACCAAGCCTGATGTCATGTACACTAACCAGGAAGTGGTAGACCATTTGAAGGCGCTGCAGAGTGCCCTGGCGCAGGGCGTCTTTGAAAAGACCCATGCAGAGAACCTCCGTGACCGGGACATTATGATCCACTTTGAAGCGCTTGCCAAGGAATATGGCCTGGACGGGACCGAGACATACCATCGCTTCAAAGCCAATATGGACGAACTCGGATATACCATCGGCAGTTTCATCAAGGGAATGTGCGGCGAGCGTGTTGCAAGGAAAGCGCTGAAACTCCTTTCCTTCGATAAGAGCGTCCGCATCCTCTACAACGTCCAACTGGAGGACGAGGATGCCCAGGCTGAGTACGATGCGATCGTGGTTGCACCTTACGGAATGTTCGTAATTGAAGTCAAGAACTGGGGCACAGCGGTGAAAATCTCGCCCAACGGTCTTCTTATCCGCGATGATAGCAGCGATATCATCTACGACCTTCCCGGACGCATGAGCGTGAAGGAAGCGCTGCTTCGGGAGTATTTGCAGGAGATCTTTCCGGCTCATTATCATAATCTGCTTCTCTTCCCGAATGAGCGGGTACAGATACAAGACAACTATCATCAGGTTCCAATCAGCTGCGGCGCAGGTATTTCCTACCAAATCAAGTCCTATGCGAAAACCGGTGAATCTCTGACAGCCGAACAGGTCGAGAAAATTGCCGAGACCATTCTCGCGAACCACAAAGAGCAGCGTGCTCTTTGCAGCGTGAGATGTGATGAGATCATTGCCGACTATGCCAAACTGATGATCCAGATCGAGGAAGCCTCAGGCAAAACTGGCAATATCCATTTGGAACCCAAAGCTCCTACACCAGCAAACGCGGTTACTCAAACAGAACGCCCGTGGTTTCGGCAGATCACTTGGGGTAATGTGGCTGCTAGCATTGCCGCTGTTGCTCTCCCAGGTTTGGCGGCAACTATTGCCATCACACATAAACGCTAAGGAGGTTATAGTACATGAGTATCTACAAACCCGGAAGACCAAACAAGTACAATCCCTCAACAGGGCGAGGCACCAAACCGCCTTCCTGTCCAGGTGAATACCGACTGCGGGACAACACTGGCATCCTCTGCTACATCGGTGAAACCTGCAATCTGAACCGGCGCACCAAGGAACATATCCGAAACGGAAAACTCCCTCATGGCGGAACCGTGGAGTACAAAATTGCTGATGGGCGTTCTACCTCAGCCACACGCAGAGAGCACGAACGTATGAAGATCGCACAGCACAGCCCCATTCTGAACCGTTCATCGGGTGGCGAAGGTCGAATTGCGAAAAAACGCAGATAGGGCCAGATGGCGATTACATGAATCAGCCTAATGTCCGACTTAGGCTTTACAGGGAAATAGAAAGAGAAAACGGAGGTGAAGTGTTTGTGGAAAATGGCGCGTTGATAAGCCAGGTTTTAGATGCGAGCGCAGGTCGCGCGCCGGATATGACGCACGCCTTGTATTCCTTGGGCAACGGCGACATGGGTGCGGGAATCGTGACCCTGTGGAAGGCAGGTCAGAAGGCTGGTGTAATGAAAGGAGCATGTGCTACGGCACTAGCATTCTCAATTGGGATCGGAGTTAGTACGATGCTTCTGAGCAGATTCTACCAAGACCGTCTCAAAGAAGTGGAGCGCAATACGGCGGATGCCTGTCTGGAGTTTGCGACATCCATATACGAACAACGGTGTGGGAACTGTGCTGGTTTGCCGGAAGCTGATGTGGCGGCAAACTCTGGCATAGAACATAATGCTACAATTTAAGGAGGAACGGATTATGTCTAAGTTTATTGTTCAGATGGTAAACGCCTACACGGGGGATGTGCTGGACACCGAAGACGAAATTTTTGACAACGAGCAGGATGCAGAAGACTACGCCCGTGAGTGCAGCGGAGCTTTTGCAGAAGGCGCAGAGGTTCTCGACTTGGCAGGGCAGGCATACACCCCGCCAGAAGATGTTGATTTTGTGGTTGAGGAGGTCGATGACGAGGATTGATTTCCCCGTCTGATCAGGAAAGGAGGAAACAAATGAAAAAATGGATTTCATCGGTGCTGGCGATTTGCCTAATCGTTTCGCTTGTCGCTTGCAACAGCAACACGGACACCGCGGAAGAGGCAGGGAACCAAACGCAGTCCGAAAGCAACGTTCAGGAAACCATGCCGCCAGCCGATGAGTCGGAACTGCCAGATGAGCAGTTGGGCGGATTCATCCAAACCGCCTCTATCGCCGAGACTGTAATGGTCGATGAGAATGGGGTGAGGATCACCGCGACCGGCTTGAACTATACAAACTATTCGGTAGAGTTGGCACTCACCATCGAAAACAACAGCGGAAAAGACCTGTCTTTTATCAGTGGTTCCCTTGGCTATAGCTGCAACTCTATCAATGGCTATATGGTTAGCGAAGGCTATTTGAACTGCGATGTTGCAGACGGCAAGAAAGCGAACGAGACCATCAGCTTCAGTTATAGTGGGCTGATGCTATACGGCATCGATGAGATCGCTGATATAGAGATTGGCTTTGACATTTCAGACGAGGACTACAACCATACATATTCCGGCCCCAGGCAGGTACGAACGTCTGCATTTGATGGCTATGATTACAGCGAGGACCGCTACCAAAATGCGATCACCGACCGCGCTACCATGAACGCCTATGGTTACGATATCACTCATTTCTCACAAGAGAATCTCTATAATGTGAATGATATAACTTTGCTATCAAGTGGTGTGATGGTAAATCAAGACGGCGAGACTTCCCTGCTTCTGGAACTGGAAAACAGGACAGAGGATATGGTGTATCTGTCCACATCCGATATTGCGCTTAATGGTTTGGTCGTAAGCAGTTCCACTTGGTCAAGCACTGCAATCAATCCTGGCAAACGGTGTATCATTGTTGTGGAGCTTTCCTCCGTGCTGGCCCCGGAACACTGGAGCATCTATGGTATCAACGAGGTCGGCTCTGTTGCCCTGTCGCTGAATCAGCTTGACCCCAACGGGAACTATATCGCAGAGGAACGTTCTATCGAAATCATGGTTCCCGGTGTGGACACAGGATATGATGCCACAGGCGAGGAGGTCTATCGAAATAACGGATTGCGAATTGTCGCAAAGACCATATTGGAAGACTCGTCCGAATACAGCTCCGATATGTATGTACTCATGCTCGCCGAGAATACAAGTGGGAGAACTCTCACGATTGATGACACGTACGATTCGCTCTCTGTAAATGGCTACATGACAGACTACTCTTTCTACAGCGCAGAGCTTGCTGACGGAGAATCTGCCGCGCTAGAGATCAGACTGCAGGAATCATCGCTGGAGGAGAATCAGATTGCCTCGGTCTCTGACATCAGTGAGATCGAAGTTGGGTTTGAGATCAAAGCGGACAGGGACATCATTGATGAGCCAACAGTCCTGATTCAATTCGATTCGTGAAAACATCAACAACCGGCAGGTGTGTGAAAGCACCTGCCGGTTGCTATGCATATAGATGACACGCTCTCTTTGTCAAGAGGTAACCAAGAACTGGCACTCGATTCCGAGTAACCGCACAACAGCGTGTTCTGGAAGTAACGTAAGCGTGGATTTGGGTATAGTATCTTTAACTTTGGGAAACTCCGAGTTCCCATTTGGAGATCGTCTGCCTGCTTACCCCCAGCTTCTCAGAGACTTCTTCCTGGGACATGCCTTTTTTCTTTCGTGCGTTGAAGAGATTGTTTCCCAAATTCATGAACATTTCCTCCTGTGTTTTTCTCTGCTGAAATTATAAAGCATGCAAAAGCAGAAATCTACCGACGGTATGTTCCATTTGCGCCCGTATTCCTGACAATTTTCAGAGAGTCAAAAAAAGCGGTGATTATACTTTAATTGTCCGTATAAGGTAAACCCGAAGGAAATGCTTACTGCCAGAAGCAAAATCGACGACTTTGTCGACTCGTCCCAAAGTTCCGGGAAAGACGACAGGATAAGAGCAACGCCAGTGATCAGATTTCCCGTACCGATCGCTCTTCCGTATTTGGGCAGGTCTTCTTCCCTGACTTTTCTGCGGTGCCTGTAACGGATCGTGCTGACATTTCCTCTTATATTTATAAGTGCATGCGGGAACGGGAACTGACGGCTCAGACACGCTTTAGGTAAAAGCAAACGGCACAATTCGTCAGAAAAATAACAAAGTTTATGTATTTTTAACAATACATCTCTTTTATTTCTTTTTCAATCGTGGACATTGTCCAAAAAGAGTGTTATAATTCAATTATGTATGTGATATCTAATAAGGAGGATATAAAGAAATGGCAAGAAAAATGAAAACCATGGATGGTAATCATGCTGCCGCTCACGCTTCCTATGCGTATTCTGACGTAGCAGCGATTTACCCAATCACCCCGTCTTCTGTTATGGCGGAAGCCACAGACGAATGGGCAACTCAGGGAAGAAAGAACATCTTCGGACAGGAAGTTCAGGTAACTGAGATGCAGTCCGAGGCAGGTGCTGCAGGTGCGGTACATGGTTCTCTGGCAGCAGGTGCCCTGACAACAACCTACACAGCTTCCCAGGGTCTTCTGCTGATGATCCCGAACCTGTACAAGATCGCAGGTGAGCAGCTTCCGGGTGTGTTCAACGTATCTGCGCGTGCACTGGCAAGCCATGCACTGTCCATCTTCGGTGATCACTCCGATGTTTACGCTTGTCGTCAGACTGGTGCAGCAATGCTGTGTGAGTCCAGCGTACAGGAAGTTATGGACCTGACTCCGGTTGCTCACTGTGCAGCAATCAAGGGAAAAGTTCCGTTCATTAACTTCTTCGACGGTTTCCGTACTTCTCATGAGATCCAGAAGATCGAAACATGGGATTACGAAGATCTGAAAGATATGGTTGATATGGATGCAGTGGATGAGTTCCGTAAACATGCGCTGAACCCGAATCATCCGTGCCAGAGAGGTTCTGCACAGAACCCGGATATCTTCTTCCAGGCAAGAGAGGCATGTAACCCGTATTACGATGCGCTTCCGGCGATCGTACAGGAGTACATGGACAAAGTCAATGAGAAGATCGGAACAGATTACAAACTGTTCAACTACTATGGAGCAGCAGACGCAGAGCATGTGATCATCGCTATGGGTTCTGTATGTGATACCATCGAAGAGACCATCGATTACCTGATGGCAGCAGGCGAGAAAGTCGGCGTTGTAAAAGTACGTCTGTACCGTCCGTTCTGCGCACAGGCTCTGATCGATGCAATTCCTGAGACTGTAAAACAGATCTCTGTTCTGGACAGAACAAAAGAGCCGGGCGCACTGGGCGAGCCGCTGTACCTGGATGTTGTTGCAGCTCTGAAGGGAACAAAATTTGATGCAGTAGAGATCTTCACCGGACGTTACGGCCTTGGTTCCAAGGACACCACACCGGCTCAGATCGTAGCTGTATACCACAACAACGAGAAGAAGAAATTCACCATCGGTATCGTGGATGATGTTACAAACCTGTCTCTGGAAGTTGGCGCTCCGATCGTTACAACTCCGGAAGGAACCATCAACTGCAAGTTCTGGGGACTTGGCGCAGATGGTACTGTAGGTGCAAACAAGAACTCCATCAAGATCATCGGTGACAACACAGATATGTACGCACAGGCTTACTTTGATTATGACTCCAAGAAGTCCGGCGGTGTTACCATGTCTCACCTGAGATTCGGTAAGAAACCGATCAAATCTACCTATCTGATTCATAAAGCGAACTTTGTTGCATGTCATAATCCTTCTTATGTGCATAAGTACAACATGGTTCAGGAATTGGTAGACGGAGGAACCTTCCTTCTGAACTGCCCATGGGATGAGGCAGGACTGGAAGAGCATCTGCCAGGCCAGGTAAAAGCATTTATCGCTAACCACAATATCAAATTCTACACCATCGACGGTGTGAAGATCGGTATTGAAACCGGTATGGGACCGACCCGTATCAATACAATCCTGCAGTCCGCATTCTTCAAACTGGCTGACATTATTCCGCAGGACAAGGCAAACGAACTGATGAAAGCAGCTGCAAAAGCTACCTACGGACGTAAAGGTGACGATGTCGTTGCCAAGAACTGGGCAGCAATCGATGCAGGCGCTCAGCAGGTAAAAGAAGTAAAAGTTCCGGAAAGCTGGAAGAACGCAGCAGACGAAGGACTTCAGTCCACACATGCAGACAAGGGCTCCAAGGAAGTTGTTGAATTCGTAAACAACATCCAGTCCAAAGTTACTTCTCAGGAAGGAAACTCTCTGCCGGTATCCGCATTCAAGGATTTCGTAGACGGAACAACTCCGTCCGGTACCTCCGCATACGAGAAACGTGGTATCGCAGTAAATATCCCTGTATGGCAGCCGGAAAACTGTATCCAGTGTAACCGTTGTGCATATGTCTGCCCGCATGCAGTTATCCGTCCGATCGCTATGACTGCAGAAGAAGCAGCAAACGCACCGGAAGGAATCAAGACTCTGCCGATGACCGGTATGCCGGAATACACCTTCACAATGGCTATTTCCGCACTTGACTGTACCGGATGTGGTTCCTGTGCAAACGTATGTCCTGGCAAGAAGGGCGTAAAAGCTCTGGCTATGGAAAATATGGAAGCAAACGTTGAGTCTCAGAAATACTTCGATTATGCAGCAGCTCTTCCGGAGAAATCCGACGTTGTTGCGAAGTTCAAAGAGACAACCGTTAAGGGAAGCCAGTTCAAGAAACCTCTGCTTGAGTTCTCCGGCGCATGTGCAGGATGTGGTGAGACACCATACGCAAAACTGATCACCCAGCTGTTCGGTGACAGAATGTATATTGCAAACGCAACAGGATGTTCCTCCATCTGGGGCAACTCCTCACCGTCCACACCATACACAGTAAACGACGCAGGCAAAGGCCCGGCATGGTCCAACTCCCTGTTCGAGGATAACGCTGAGTTTGGTTACGGTATGCTGCTTGCAAACAAAGCAATCCGTAATGGACTGAAGACAAAAGTTGAAACTGTTATGAACAGTGAAAATGCTTCCGAAGAAGTGAAGGCAGCATGCCAGGAATACCTGGATACCTTCAACGTAGGAGCAACCAACGGAACCGCTACCGACAAACTGGTAGAGGCAATCAAAGATATCGACTGCGATGTATGCAGAGACATCGTTAAGAACAAAGACTTCTTGGCGAAGAAATCCCAGTGGATCTTCGGTGGTGACGGATGGGCTTACGATATCGGATTCGGCGGTGTTGACCATGTTCTCGCAAGCGGACAGGATATCAACATCATGGTATTCGATACCGAGGTTTACTCCAACACAGGCGGACAGTCTTCCAAAGCTACACCTACCGGTGCAGTTGCACAGTTTGCAGCAGGCGGTAAAGAAGTGAAGAAGAAAGACCTGGCAAGCATCGCAATGAGCTACGGTTATGTATACGTTGCTCAGATCGCTATGGGCGCTGACTATGCACAGACCGTAAAAGCGATCGCAGAGGCTGAGGCTTATCCGGGACCGTCCCTGATCATTGCTTACGCTCCGTGTATCAACCACGGTATCAAGAAGGGTATGAGCAAAGCACAGACAGAGGAAGAGCTGGCAGTAAAAGCTGGTTACTGGCATTGCTTCCGCTTCAACCCGGCACTGACCGCAGAAGGCAAGAGCGCATTCACTCTGGATTCCAAGGCTCCGACCGGAGATTATCAGGAATTCCTGGATGGAGAGGTACGTTACAATTCTCTGAAACGTGCAAATCCGGAGAAGGCTGCAAGACTGTTTGCTAAGAACGAGAGTGAGGCTAAGGCACGTTACAACTACCTGACCAGACTCGGCGCTCTGTACAGCCCGGAAGAGCAGTAAGAAAATTCCCTTGCGGAAGTAAAAGATAGTATCCAAGCGATGAAATAGAAATTCGCCCGCAGGTCGGTTCTCTTTTCGGAGATCCGGACTGCGGGCGTTTTTTTGATACAGATTAAAAAAAGTCCTTGCAATCTTTTGGCAGAAGAGGTATAATAGCAAAGTCGGTAAAGACATGGACGGATTCCCGAGTGGCCAAAGGGGACAGACTGTAAATCTGCTGCAAATTGCTTCGATGGTTCGAATCCATCTCCGTCCAGGCTGGAGTCACAGTAAAGTGACTCCTTTTTTTATTTCATAGGAAATTGCTTTCCTATGAAATAAAAACGCTCCGCGAGGATCGCACTGCGGCGGAGTGGAAGATGTCGCTTGTGCGACCCGCCGCAGGCGGAGAATCCTGCAAAGCAGGATTCTTTTTCATGTTTTAAAAAGTTTTTTAGATGCTCCCACAGGAAAAAAAGTGATGTTCTATGTCGGATAATGGACTTTTGCCGTCGTTTCGCCCGAAATATGACGAAAACCAATGAAATAGTATAAAATATAACCAAAGAAATCTTAAAAATTCCAATGAAAAGAAAAAAATATTCTATGTTTCCGGAGGCTGATATCCGCTATACTATCAATATCAACAAGAAACAAGGCAATGCGTGTCGAACGGAAGGAGAAAGAATATGAAGAAAAAAATGGTTGTATTGACAATGGCAGCTCTGCTTGCATTCTCGGTAACTGCATGTGGATCTGACGGATCATCAGGCAGCAGCACAGCAAGCAGCGCAAGCACAGGAAGCACATCAACTCAGGCAGAAAGCACTGCTTCAGAAGGCGGAGAGGTAGCAAACAAAGACAAACCTCTGGTATGGTTCAATCGACAGCCGTCCAACAGTTCCACAGGAGAACTGGATATGACAGCGCTGAGCTTCAACGAAGATACCTATTATGTAGGTTTCGATGCAAATCAGGGTGCCGAGCTGCAGGGTACGATGGTTATGGATTATATTCAGGCAAATATTGATACCATGTGAACCTGGGATTACCAATGATGCGGAACTGGCAAATCTGTTTAAGATGATCCGCGTGAGCTCCGAAAAAGAGATAGTGGAGGCGGTGGATAAGTATCTGAACCGGATTTTTATTCCGTCGAAAACTCTGCAGCAGCATCATATTGCTGTCATGGAGCTGGTAAGCGCCCTGTACCGTTTTGCGGTGAACAACGAGATAACGATCCAGGGATTTTCCGGGGATATGGGGAATCTTTACAGCAGCCTTCTGGAACTGGAACCGGACGCCCTGAGAAAATGGTTTACGGATACCAGTCTTTCTTTCCACGAACAGCTTGTCAATGCGCGGAATAAATCTACCAAATCCTTTGTGTCGAAGGCGAAGGAATACGTTCACAATCATTATTCGGATGAAGATCTTTCGCTGGATCATATCTGCCAGGCGCTGGGGGTATCGAATTCTTACTTTTCCACGATTTTCAAGAAGGAGACGGGGAATTCGTTTATCGGATATCTGACGGAGTACCGTATGGAACAGGCTTCCCGCCTGCTGATGGAGACGAATGAAAAAAGCTATGTCATAGCAAAAAGCGTTGGTTATACGGATCCGAATTATTTCAGTTATGTCTTCAAGCGCCAGTTTGGGGTTTCGCCTTCCAAATATAGAACGGAGCATACAGAAAGTGAAAAATAAGTATGTCATAAATTTGAAAAAACTGAAGCCGAGAGGCATGCAGTCTACGGTTATGATCGCATTCTCTGTCATATCAGTTTCCATTATGCTGATCCTGGGCGTTGTGATGTATTTCAGGTTCTCTGCGGCATCCAGGCAGGAGGTCGTGCAGAGTACCCAGAAACTGATGGAACAGACGGCGGAAAATCTCGAGGATTATCTGGTCAGCATGCGGCAGATTTCAGATACAGTGTACTACAACGTGATAAAGGAAAGTGATTTTTCCAGTCAGGAGCAGGATATACAGACGAAGATGAATCTTCTGTATGAGGCGAACAAGGATAATCTCCGCAGTATTGCCATTTATAACAATTATGGAAGCCTGCTGGCGGCGGAGCCGGTGGCGTCTCAGAAAGAGGATCCGAATGTGACCAGACAGGGCTGGTACCAGCAGGCGATGGAAGAGATGGAAAATATGCATTTTTCCACACCACATATTCAGAATCTGTTCGACGATTCCACGATGCGTTATTACTGGGTGATCTCTCTGAGCCGTGTGGTTGAGATCACACAGGATGGCGTGTCCCAGCTGGGCGTGCTCCTGGTAGATATGGATTATACGGGTATTTCCAGGATGATGAAACAGATCAACACCTTTGACAACGGGCAGTATTTTTATGTCTGTGACGGCGATGGAGAGATCATTTACCATCCGCGGCAGATACAGATCAGCGACGGGATCACCAGTGAAAACAGTATAGAAGCAGCAACCTATAAGGATGGGGTCTATGATGAGAAATTTGAGGGGGAACGCCGGAAGATTGTTGTCAATACGATCAGTTATACCGGATGGAAGCTGGTGGGTGTGATTCCCTATTCCACCTTCACTCACGGCATGGTCAATATGCGTTATTTCATTCTTCTGCTGATGTGTCTGATGGGGATGATGCTTGCGGTGATCAACCGGCTGGTTTCCGTCAGCATTTCCAGGCCGATCCTGAAGCTGAACCATTCAGTTATGGAATACGAAGCGGGGAAAAAGCCGGAGATTTATATCGGAGGGTCGCTGGAGATCCGGCATCTTGGAAATTCTATCCAACGTTCCTATGAACAGATCGATTCTCTGATGAAAAAAATCGTTCTGGAGCAGAATGAGCGGAGAAAGAGTGAGCTGGACGCGCTGCAGAGCCAGATCAATCCGCATTTTCTTTACAATACACTGGAGTCCATCACCTGGATGGTGGAGGGTGAGCGGAATGACGAGGCGGTCTTTATGATCTCTCAGCTGGCAAGGTTGTTCCGGATCAGTCTGTCCCAGGGGCGCACGATCATCACAGTGAAAGAGGAGCTGCAGCATGCGGAAAGCTATATGAATATCCAGAAGGTCCGGTACAAGAATACGTTTTCCGTTGAATTCGACGTGGATCCTTCCCTGTATTCCTGCTGTACGGTCAAGCTGATCCTGCAGCCGATCCTGGAAAATGCGATCAATTATGGTGTCAGCAGCATGGAAGACTGCGGAGAGATCCGGGTGACCGGAAGGCGGGAGGACGGAAATGTTATCCTTGCGGTCAGCGACAACGGGATCGGGATGTCGGAAGAGGAAGTGGAACTTGTACTGACGGACAGCCACAGGATTCACAAACACGGTTCAGGGGTTGGCCTTGTGAATGTCAACAATCGGATCCAGATTCTGTTTGGAACAGAATACGGTCTCTCCATCGAAAGCGAACCCGATGAGGGAACGACGGTTTCTATCTGTATACCGGAGATTCCGTATACGGAAGAAAACAGAAAGATTCTTGAGAGAGGCAGTATCTTCCGGAAAGAAGAAATGGAAGACAAGGGAATGCGGGAAAACAGAGATGAAGAATGATAAAAAAGTGTTTTTTTTAATAGAGGCGGTTCTCGGCATCATGGTCGTGGTGCTGGCGTTTTTGATGCTGCAGGAGAAAAACGGGAAAGATCTTGCCAAAGTTTCCATCATTCTCCAGAATTCGGAGGATAACCAGTGGGCTGGTTTTAAGTACGGACTGAAAATGGCGGCGGAAGATCATGGGATTGAAATGTCTGTGGTTACAACGGAAGGCGCATGGAACGCGGCGGACGAAATGGATCTGATTGAAGCCGAAATCGAACACGGGGCGGATGCGGTGATCGTACAGCCGGCGCCCGGAGCGGAGACGGAAAAGGCGCTGAAAAAGATTCAGAAGAAAGTCCCTGTCATGCTGGTGGGGTCGGCGGCGTCCGAGGAAAGAGATGACTCGGAACTACCGGTCACAGAGCCGGATCATTACGCAATGGGAGCGGCTCTGGCACAGGAGCTGCTGAACGATTATAACGGAAATATCAGCGGAAAGACCATCGGGATCCTTTCTGAGACCAAAGAAACAGAGGCGGCGGAGAACCGGGAGCAGGGCTTCCGTGAGAAGCTGGAGGATTCCGGTGCTGAGATCAGCTGGTCGGTTTCCGGTTCTTTCGGGCAGGACGGGGATCAGTCTCTGTCGGCAATGCCGAAGGTGGACGTGATAGCCGCGCTGGACGATAACAGTCTGACTGAGGCGGGGAAAAATGGAGCGGCGAACGATCTGCATGGAGCGCTGGTATATGGAATCGGCCATTCCATGGAAGCTTTCTATTATCTCGACGTTACCGCTGTGGAATGCCTGGTGGTGCCGGATGAATTCAATATGGGTTATCAAAGCCTGACACAGATTGCAGAGCGTCTCCGGAATCGTTTCTACCGCCCGGAAGACCAAACGATCTCCTATACGGTGATCCGAAAGGAGACGATGTTTACAAAAGAGAACCAGGAAATCCTTTTTACAATGAGCTAGAGCAATATTACATCGGTTCGAAAACCAGACAGAGGTGGGATTATGAGAGGAAGAAAATTTTTAGCGGCAGGGATTGTTTTTTGTATGTGCATGCGGTCCTTATGTGCCTGTGAAAGCCAGCAGTTGTCGGGAGAGGATAAGGTCCGTGTGGGAGTGGCATATTATAATCAAAGCGATACGTTTCTCAATGAGCTGATCGCGTGTTTCAAAGAGGAGCTTCAGTCTTTTGAGAGCGATGACCTTGAGGTTACTGTGACGGTCCGTGATGCGGCAGGTTCTCAGCGTACCCAGGATGATCAGGTAAAGGAGATGCTCGATGCGGGCTGCAATGTCCTCTGTGTGAATCTGGTGGACCGGGCAGATCCGTCGGAGATCATCGATCTTGCCAGGGAGCGCGACATACCGATCATATTTTTCAACCGTGAGCCTGTGGCGGAAGATCTGATGCAGCAGGACGGTCTCTACTATGTGGGAGCAGAGGCGGAAGAATCCGGCATCATGCAGGGAGAATTGGCAGTCGATGCGATACGCCAAAATGACCGGATCGACCGCAACAAAGACGGAAAGATCCAGTATGTGGTGCTGGAAGGGGAAGCGGGACATCAGGACGCCATCATCCGGACAGAGAATGCCGTGGAGACTTTGAAGAGCAATGGAATTGCCCTGGAAAAACTCAGCTACCAGATTGCAAACTGGAACCGGGCGCAGGCGCAGAACCGGATGGAGCAGATGATCGGCCAGTATCAGAACAAGATCGAACTTGTTCTGGCAAACAATGATGATATGGCGCTGGGCGCGCTGGACGCTTACCGGAAACTGAATTATACGGAGTCTGCGCTGCCGGTGTTTTTCGGGATTGACGGCACGGATGTGGGCCTGCAGGCAGTCCGGGATGGAAAGATGGCGGGAACGGTTTACAATGACAAAGAAGGACAGGCGGAAGCCATGGCAAAGCTGGCGGTGGCGGCTGCCACAGGAGAGGGGATGGAAGACATTGAATTTGAAAACGAAAAATATATTTATCTTCCTTACCAGAAAGTAACGCCTGATCAGATTGATGAATTTCTCGATGAGGAAGCATAAGAGTTTGGCTGCTGTCTGTGGCCAGCGCTTTACGAGGGGGCATGCGGATTGGCATGCCCCCTCGATGGATTTGCTCAGGAGAGATAGTTTTTCATGGAACGAAGCGCTGATTTTTCCAGACGGCTTACCTGTGCCTGTGAGATCCCGATCTCATCGGCAACTTCCATCTGGGTTCTTCCCTGGAAGAAACGCAGGTTGATGATATGGCGTTCCCGGTCGCTGAGACGGTCGATGGCGTCCTGAAGGGCAAGATCCTGGACCCAGTTTTCCTCGCGGTTTTTCTTGTCGCTGAGCTGATCCATCACATAGAGGGTATCGCCGCCCTCGGAATATACCGGTTCATAGAGACTCATGGGACTCTGGATGGCGTCCAGGGCATAGACGATGTCTTCTTTTTCGATGCCGATTTCTTCCGCAATCTCTTCGATGGTAGGTTCTTTCTGATGGGTACGGACATAAGCTTCCCGCATGCTGAGCGCTTTGTAGGCGGTATCGCGCAGGGAGCGGCTGACACGGATGGCGTTGTTATCCCTCAGGTAACGGCGGATCTCGCCGATGATCATCGGGACTGCGTAAGTGGAAAATTTGACATTCAAAGTCGTGTCAAAGTTATCGATCGCCTTGATCAGGCCGATACATCCGATTTGGAAGAGGTCGTCCGGATTTTCATTGCTGTTGGAAAAGCGCCGGATCACGCTGAGCACGAGGCGCAGATTTCCCTGAATGTACCGTTCTCTGGCGGTAGAATCCCCTTCTTTGATCCTGGTAAGTAACGTTTCTTTTTCCTCATTGGTGAGCACCGGAAGCTTCGAAGTGTTGACTCCGCATATCTCAACCTTATTTGTAGCCATGTTTGAATCCTCCTGTCGTTTCATATGCCTCCCGGCAGAAACCGGGACTTATCTGCGGTGATATGCAAGATAAAGGTGTATGGTAAAATCATTCCATTTCCCGGTTTTGAATATACGAAACGAAGGAAAATTTAATAAAGTTTTGCCCCTTGACAAAACGATGGCAATAGTTCAGCCAGATCTGCGTATTTCCTGTGCAGACCTGGCTGAACCGTTATCAATATTGTTTAATTTTCAGAAATCCAGACTCTCATTTCTCCTTCCGAGCGGTTTCCCCAGAGATAATAAGGAATGGCATGAAGCGGAACGCTTTCTGCCTTTGCCGGCTGTTCGCTGTAGAGGCTGCCGTCAGGGATCAGGCGAAGACCGGAGACGGAGACTGCCGTGTAGGAGCCGAGCACCGGATCTGCGGTTTCAAAAGCAGACAGGGCGGCGTCTTTTGGAATACGGATGGTCTGAAGCTGTGCGCCGTTGTCTTCCTGTTCCAGGCAGTAGACGAGAGGACCGCGCATCAGAGCCACCCGTCCGGCATTTTCACGTACCAGCGGATTTGCGTAGATGCGGCGCACCGGAAGATCCAGTGTAAGCTCCAGGAGATCGCCGCTTTTCCAGGAACGGTTCAGATACAGGTAGCCGTCACGGATATCCAGCGTTTCCTGATCCAGAACATTTCCGTTCAGGGAAAAGGAGAAGGCGCTGCACCATCCCGGAATCCGTACGGACAGAGTAAAGTCTGCCTCCGTCTGTTCCGGGAGTACCGTATAGCGCACAGTACCGTTCCAGGGATATCCGGTCTCTGTCTTTATGGTCACGCCGCCGCCTGCCTTAGAGGTAAAGGTTCCTCCGATGTACAGGTGGGAATACAGTGTGTCGGTGTGGTTCGCATCGGTTGTCTTCGGATGAATGTCTTCTCCCCACGCGTAAACAGACAGGGAGGTGAGAAGACGGGCAATGTTCGGCGGACAGCAGGCGCAGGCATACCATTTGGGGCGCTTCGGAAGCACATGGCGGTATTCCTGCTGCTGTCCGGACAGTCCGGGGATCACCTCCAGAGGATTTACGTAGAAGAAACGCTTTCCGTCATGCTGCATGCCGCTGAGCACACCGTTGTAAAGCGCCCGTTCCATCACATCGGAGAAACGGCGGTCCGGTTTCAGTTCCAGCATCCGGCGGGCAAAGAAGACCAGTCCGATGGAAGCGCAGGTTTCCGCGTAGATGGTATCGTTGGGCAGGTCGTAGTCGGTGGTGAAAGCTTCCCCGTGTACCGTGGAGCCGATTCCTCCGGTGATATACATCTGACGGTTTACGGTGTTGTCGAACAGACGCAGACATGCCTGCCAGAGGGCATCGTCGTGGATCTCGCCTGCAAGATCCGCCATCGCCGTGTACAGATACATGGCTCTTACACTGTGGCCAGCCGCATGGTCCTGTTTTCGGACAGGGGCATAGTTCTGGGCATAGTTTCTGTTGGAGCCGTCCGTGGACCAGTAATGCCAGCCGCGGTTCTTTTCTTCTTCCTCGAAATAGTCCGGTTCTGTTCCCCGTTCGTCGATGAAATACTGCGCAAGGTGCAGATAACGGTCCTCGCCGGTAGCGCGGTAAAGGCGCAGGAGCGCAAGCTCGATCTCTTCATGGCCGGGGACTCCCCTGGTCTTTCCTTTTCCGAAGCGATGGTCAATATGGTCAGCCATCCGGCACATGATATCCAGCAGGTTTCGCTTGCCCGTTGCCTCATAATATGCGACGGCAGCTTCTATCATATGTCCGGCGCAGTACAGTTCGTGGCAGTCATGAAGATTCTGCCAGCGGTGCTCCGGTTCTTTGACGGTGAAATAGGTGTTCAGATAACCATCTTCTTGTTGAGCTCTGCCGATCAGTGCAATGATGTCGTCGGCACGTTTTTCCAGTTCAGGATCGGGGCTGAGCGTCAGCGAGTATGCCACGGCTTCCAGCCATTTTGCCACGTCACTGTCCTGGAAGACCATGCCGTAATATTCGCCGTCGGACTCTCCGGCAGCGATCCGGAAATTTTCAATGGCATGGCTCTTTTCCACATCCGGAAGCTCATCTTTCAGGATCTGTTCCTGATAGGGGATCACGGTGTCTTTGACAAGGTTCTGGAAATAAGACCAGAAGCTGTCCTGGATCCGAAAGCTGGAAAGCGAGATTTCATGTTCCTGTTTTTTTACCATAATGTCTGTTTCTCCTTTCAGTGGGTACGATTCGCCGGATGACCGGCAACTGTTGAAATAAGTATATGTAACAGTTCAGCCAGCTGAACTGTTACGGCATCCAGCCATTAAAAATCGCTTCGCGATGGGCCGGATGCTCGCAGGCACTATACTTTCATACGGTCTGTGCAGTGAATGCACAGACCTGGCTGAACTGTAACAAGTATATCGCATAAGGGGAAAAAAGAAATGGACAAAGCGGGAAAAAACATGTATAATTCGGCAGAAAGGAGGAGATGCGATGATTTTTCTTGGAACGGAGCAGAGGAGGAAGGTCTGCGAGTGCAACGTCAATTACAGCCCGGAGGGAATCCTTCATCCGGATCGTGTGATGGATGTTTATGATCTGTTGTATCTGACGGAAGGGAGCTGGGAAATCTGGGAGGAGGACTGCTGTTATTCCATGGAGAAGGGGCAGGTTCTGCTGCTGGAGCCGGGCAAACATCATTTCAGCAGGGGAAAATGTACGCCGGGCATGAGAAATATGTACATTCATTTCGCCGGGCTGGAGGCGGACGGAAAAGAAAAAGGGAAGGGGCTGTGGATTCCGAAGCTTTCCGAAAGTGCCGGAAACAGGGAAATCCCCCGGCTGTTTGAGCAGATGGTGGAAGCGTTCTGGTCGGGAGGCGTGAAGCAGGAGCTGAGGACAACGGCGCTTCTGGAACTTTTGCTGTGTGAACTTTCTGTGGAGGAGAAGGAAGAAAGGCAGAATCCGGATCCGGTGATACGGGAAATCCTTCAGCGTTTTTACGCGTCTCCGGAACGTTTCTTCTCGCCGGAGGAACTGGCGAAGGAATATGGATTCAGTATCCGGACCATCAGCAGCCGTTTCCGGAACCATACCGGAACCTCCATCCATCAATACCAGATGCAGATGAAATTGAATATGGCGCGGGCGCTGATCTGCCAGGACCCGCGCAGAGGGCTGAAAGATATCGCGCACAGTTTTGGATTTTATGACGAATTTCAGTTCAGCCGTCTGTTCCGCAGACAGTTCGGCTATCCTCCGTCCGCCTGCCGCAGACTTGAAAAAAAAGTATGATTATGATAGTATTTTATGACAGAAATAGTCAAAAAAGATTGCCTGAACACTGTGAATGGCAGCGGAAAAGCAGGCATGTGGTAACTGTTCAGCTGGCTGAACTGTTACGGTATGTGAATGTGGCAGTGATCTGGCAGTGGATAACATTGGTGTGAGAGACTGCAGGATGGAGAGATACAGATGAAATTAAGAGAGACACAGACGGAGAGATCCTATGTTGTGACAGGAATGGATCTTCCGGTAGATATGGAACGCAGGCTCCAGGCACTGGGGCTGACCTGCGGGAGCAAGATTCTGGTTATGAACCGGAAACGTCACGGGGCGATGATCGTGAAGATCCGCGGAACCAGATTTGCGGTGGGCAGGATGCTGACAGAAAATATAGAAGTAGGAGAGGCGCAGGACGATGAGTGATAAATTTTTGAATGTAGCGTTTATCGGCAATCCCAACTGTGGAAAGACCACATTGTTCAACGCGTACACCGGCGCGAATCTGAAAGTGGCAAACTGGCCGGGGGTGACGGTGGAAAAGGTGGAAGGCTCCTTCCGGTTTCAGGATTACCAGATGAAACTGGTGGATCTTCCGGGTACCTACAGCCTGACATCCTATACAATGGAAGAAAAGGTTTCCAGGGAATACATACTGAGCGACGCGGTGGATGTGATCATTGACGTTGCGGATGCTTCTTCTCTGGAGCGGAACCTCTACCTGACGCTTCAGCTGATCGAGCTTGGCAAACCGGTGGTGCTTGCGCTGAATATGATGGATATCGTGGAAAAGCGGGGAATGGAGATCGATCTGCACCGCCTGCCGGAGATGCTTGGAATACCGGTTGTGCCGGTCAGTGCGAGAAAACGGCGGGGATTGGATATCCTGATGCACGCGGCAGTTCACCATAAGGATCATCAGGAAAAGACTCCTGTGATCCATCATCATGGCAACCGGCAGTCACAGCATCCCCATGACCACCACAGGGAATTTGCGATGGTCTACAGCGATGAGGTGGAAGACAAGATTGATGTCATCAAGGAGCAGCTGAAGCAGAAGTATCCGGAGATGTTCAACCACCGTTGGCACGCCATTAAGATCCTGGAAGGCGACGAGGAAGTGACGAAGCGTTATCCGGTGGAACTTCCGGAGGGCTTTGTCTGTAACTATGAACAGCAGATCATCAATGAGAAATATGATTTTATCGAAGAGATCATGGATGAGGTCATGGTTCACCGGGAGCAGAAGGCGGCGGCCACGGACCGGGTGGACGCAATCCTAACGAACCAGTGGCTTGGGCTTCCGATCTTTCTGGTGATCATGGCAGGGGTATTTTTCCTGACGTTCACCATCGGCGACTGGCTGAAAGAATATATGGCGCTGTTTATCGAAATGATTTCTCAGAGAACGGTGGGTGCGCTGGAAGCGCTGGAGGTCAATCAGGCGCTGACCTCTCTGATCGTGGACGGTATTATCTCCGGAGTCGGAGGAATCCTGACCTTCCTGCCCAACATTTTCATTTTGTTCCTGGCGCTTGCGTTCCTGGAGGACAGCGGATATATGGCGCGCGTCGCCTATGTGATGGACGGTCTGATGGGAAAAGTTGGTCTTTCGGGACGGGCATTTATTCCGATGATCCTTGGATTTGGATGTACGGTTCCTGCGATCATGGCTTCCCGGGCGCTGGAAAACCGGCATGACCGGCTGAAGACTATGCTGGTGACACCGTTTATGTCCTGCAGTGCGAGACTTCCTATTTATCTGCTGTTTTCCCAGGTGTTTTTTGGAGAACACGCAATGGTGGCGGCATATTCCATGTATGTGCTCGGACTGGCGGTGGCGATCCTGGTTGCTTTTGTTGTCCACCTGATGGACAAAGGAAAAAGCCAGTATAATCTTCTGATCGAGCTGCCGGAATATAAGGCGCCGAGCGCGCGGACGATCGCCATTTATGTATGGGAGAAGGTTAAGGATTATCTGACAAAAGCCGGAACTACGATTTTTATCGCGTCGATCCTCATGTGGTTCCTGTTGAATTTCGGAACCGGAGGATATACGACGGAGATTCAGGAGAGCTTTGGTTCTGTGATAGGAAAGGCGGTTGAGCCGCTGTTTGCGCCGGCTGGTCTGGGATACTGGCAGATCGTTGTGGCACTGATCGCTGGAATTTCAGCGAAGGAAGTGGTTGTCTCCAGTTGTTCCGTACTGTTTGGTATTGGAAACATCACTTCCGCAGAAGGAATGGCAGCCCTTGGAACGCCGCTGGAAGGCATGGGCTTTGGCGGGCTGAACGCGTACTGCCTGATGGTATTCGCGCTGCTGTATACGCCGTGTATCGCTGCACTTGCGACGATCCACAGAGAGTCACGCAGCTGGAAATGGACGGGACTTTGCGTGGTCTTTCAGTTTGCGGTGGCATGGATCGCGGCCGTCCTGATTTTCCAGGCGGGCAGCTTGTTCCTGGGAGGATGACGGTATGAATCAGGAAGAGAGAAGACAGGAAATACTGGACTGTATCCGCGGAAGCGATACTCCCGTGTCCGGAACCTGGCTGGCGGGAAAATGCGGCGTCAGCCGTCAGATCATTGTGCAGGATATCGCGGCGCTCCGTGCAGCCGGATATGACATCCTTTCAACCAATAAGGGATATATCTGCCGGATCCCGGCACAGGCGGAACAGGTGTTCAAGGTACGGCACACGGATCAGCAGATTGAGGATGAACTGAACCTGATCGTGGATAACGGCGGGATCGTGCTGGATGTTTTTGTGGATCATGAGGTGTATGGAAAGATCCGGGCGGACCTGAACGTCAGTTCCAGACGGAAAGTGGCGGAATTTCTTCAGGAGATCCATGCGGGAAAATCCAGCCCGCTGAAAAATATCACCAGCGGGATCCACTTTCATACGGTTCGGGCGGATTCGGAAGAGACCCTGGAACATATCCGGCAGGAGCTGGAGGCGAGAGGATATCTGATGGAATAAAAAGAGTTTATATATAGAAAGTGCATATAAAGGATGAAAAAGATGGCAACTGTTCGGGCAGCTGAACGGTTGCCATTTTTTTCTGAACAGGAGTTTTTCACAATTTTCAAGTGGTTTTGAAAAGAACTTTATGCCTGAAACGGGCACAAACCGGCAAAAGCATAAGGTTCAGATTTTATCAATATATAACATGACGAAAAATGCTGGAAAATAAGAGAAACAGACGTGCAGAAGATACAAAAAAATAAGAAATTCTTGTGCAGATGGAAAAAATCTTTAAGAATTGACAAATTCAAAAAACAGCAGTACCTTATATTAAACTTATATTAAATAAGTAGAAAATTTTTCAGAAGGGAGGGAGCAACACGGCAGAATTCAAAGATGATTTAATTGAGCAGCTGACTTGTCAGACAGCCTTCCGCCTTCCAATCCTGGGAGACATTGACGAATCGGTTGTTGTGACATGGATCATTATGGCGGCGCTGGTGCTGGTTTCCATCTGGCTGACCCACGACCTGCGGGTGGAAAATCCAGGCAAAAAACAGCTGGCGCTGGAGTCTTTTTACTGTTGGATCAAAGGATTCTTTGAAGATATCCTGGGAGAAAACGGAAAACGGTATACCAATTATATGATTACCGTGATTATGTATCTGGGAGTCTCCAACATGATCGGACTGCTCGGCTTTAAACCGCCGACCAAGGACATGAACGTGACGATTGCCCTCGCGCTCATGAGTATTATTCTGATTGAATACGCAGGTATTCATTACCGTGGTGTCAAAGGATGGGTGAAATCTTTCGCGGAGCCGATGCCGATGATCGCGCCGATCAATGTGATGGAGATTTTTATACGTCCCGTATCATTGTGTATGCGATTGTTCGGAAATATCCTGGGAGGTTTTGTGGTCATGGAACTGATCAAAGGTGTGATCCCTGTGGTCGTCCCCATACCGTTCAGCCTGTATTTTGATGTATTTGACGGCCTGATCCAGGCCTATGTTTTTGTTTTCCTGACCTCTCTGTTTATCAAAGAACAGATCGAGGACTGATAAGGAATGGGACCGGAAGCGTTCCCGGAGACAGAAAAGTTTTATAGAGAAATTGAAAAAAGCCAAAAAAAGAAATTCAAAGAAGTCTGCAGAAGTTCAGGAAGAATTTCGTAACAGTTCATCTCAGGGCTGCGCACATGCTGCGCAGACCGTAAGAACGTGATTCAGGAGTGCAAAATCCCAT
>DSTMC04003__coassemble_1083_pt1 | contig 23473 bp, 18 predicted proteins | sample DSTMC04003__metabat2_high_PE_023 | metagenome-assembled genome bin DSTMC04003 | reverse complement strand
ATATTTTCTAAAGTCGTTCCATTTCCGTTTATTTTGCACACCTCCTATATAACAGTGCTATATAACAGTGCTATATAACACTGTTATAATTTTAAACTCTAAAAAAGGTTTTGTCAATAGCAACAAGAAATAGTTGCATAAAAACTGCAATCCAAACATCATTCTGCACCAGAGATGAATTAGAAACGCATTTATTTGAAATGTTCAAATCTTCTAAAGTTTTCAAGGATATCGAAAGCAGTTGTTGGAGTAGAGCATCTAATGATGAATTGATGGTCAGTCTGCAGAAACGATTAGAAAAGGTTTTCTGAAAGGAACAGTTTTCTTTGAGTGAATGTAAAGGTGTGCTGAATGACTACCTAAGCAGAACCGTAGATGAAGGAACGAAGGCTCTGATGCACCTTGCTTTCGCTGCCGAAGCCGCAGAACTTAGTGCAGCGTATGGTGACCATGGGAAAAAATTTTACAACAGCCTTGAATCCTCAGCTGAAAAATTTCTGAATTATGCAAAACTGCATCCGGATTTCTTCAGCCTCCACGAAATAGAATTCGAAAACCTCATATCTACTGCCGGTCCTCTGGGGTATGGCGTATCAGATGATCTTGGATATATGATGGAAAATGTTCGTATAGAACTCGGGTATTATGATGATCCAGATGAGGACAAGTGATGACTGCAATTAGCGTTGAGGGTTAAAAAACTCAGGAAGTTAAGGATATCCACAACTGCCGTTCCGAACATGAAAGCGTCATGCTTGTAGCAGATGACAACTTCCTCCCCCCACTCGATGGCACGATTGTAATAGTAAGCCGCAATTTTTCTCAGATAAGGCCGTGCGGATTCATGCTGAATCCACCAGTCAAAATACAGAATCTTCGGCTGGTACCGGTCAATGATCTCACAGGTACGCAGCAGCCAGTCCTCCAGATATTCCTGCGTCGGCGTCGGTGTGCTGAACAGGTCCTGATGATCCGGTTCCGGCATGGCCGGCCAGTAGAAATCCCCTCTCTGCATCGGTTCTTTGATATCGCTGTCAAATTCCTTTCCATGCCCCATGAAGAACCAGTGTTCAATTCTGTGGGAAGATGCGCAGTTGTAAATTCCATGTTTTCTGGCTTCCTCCGAGAGTTCTCCAAGCACATCTCTTTTCGGTCCCATCTCAAACGCATTCCAGTGGGAAAGATCGCTTCTGTACATCTGAAAACCATCGTGATGTTCGGCAACCGGAACCACATACCGTGCCCCTGCCTTCTGAAACAGATCCATCCATCGTTTCGGATCGAACTTTTCCGCACGGAACATCGGAATGAAATCCTTATATCCGAACTCTTTGTGGGGGCCGTATGTCTTCACATGATGTTCAAACTCCGGACTTCCCTGAATATACATATTCCTGGAATACCACTCATTTGCAAAAGCCAGAACACTGTACACGCCCCAGTGAATGAAAATTCCGAATTTTGCGTCCCTGAACCACCGCGGCTGTTCATACTGCTGCAGCGATTCCCAGGTGTCCTGATATTTTCCTTCTGCAATGACCTGATCAATTTCTTTCAGTCTCTCAAGTTCTTTTTCTGTCATAATGCCCTCCTGCTTTTTTCTTCTCCAGTTCTTCGTTGATTCTGTCAAACAGTTCCGCACATGCCTTGGTATCTCTGTGCGGAACCACAATCCTTCCAGCCGTTCCGCAGAGTACCAGCCGTTCCTCCAGCGGCGCCCTGAGACTTGTGGTCATCACCGCCGGAAATTCCGGATACTCCAGCACAATATGTTCCGTCTCATCGACCCCTGTCTCCGACGGATATACGGTGATATCCGTACAACAGCATCCATTCCCGAAAAAGCCTGTCAGAAGTTCAAACGTATATACGGTCAGATCCAGCGCAGCACCCCCTCCGAGTGCAGGACTGAAATACCGGTTGGACGGATCATACGGAGCGAGAAAGCCGATCGCCGCTTCCGCCGCCGTCACTTTGCCGATTCTTCCCTGTTCCAGCCACTTTGCCGCAGTCCGTACTGCCGGAAGAAAACGGCTCCACATCGCTTCCATGACAAATACTTTTTCTTTTTCCGAACGCGCAAAAACAACGGAGGCCTGCCCGCTGTTCTGAAACATTGCTTTTTCACATAAAACCGGAATTTCGTAATCCAGTGCCATCATGGTCAGCCGGTAATGGTCGTTCGAAGTCGCTGCGATATAAACGGCATCCGGCCTTTCCTTTTTCAGCAGTTCTTCATAGTCCCCGTACCAGCGGCTGATCCCGTTTTCGCGGGCAAATGTTTCTGCCCGCGAAAAGGATTTGCTTCCCACAGCCGCCACAGTACAGTCTGCAATGCTCTTTACGGCATCACAGAATTTCACCGCGATCTGTCCCGCACCCAGAATCCCCCATCGAAAGGTTTCCGTGCTCACTCCGTCACCACTCCTTTTTGTAGCATCACATTGGCATAGAGCGCCGTTTCTCCTGTAGCGATGACTGCGTACGCCTTTCTTGCTTCCTCATAAAAAGCAAACCGCTCAATGGTTCCGATTGCTGTCGTTCCTCTTTTCTCATACTTCTTTACGGTCTCTGCGTATTCTGCCCAGATCGGAGTTTCCACAGGATCCCCCGGCATCACTTCCATCAGTTGAACCGGATGCTCCACATAGGTATCCAGCGGAAACAGCTGCAGAATTGCCTCCAGCACTTCCACAGTTCCATGACCATCCATGCGAATCACCCTGGCATCCTTTCCAATACTCTCAGACGGAAAATTTCCGTCTGCAATCACCAGCCGGTCACTGTGTCCCATCTCACAGAGAACCTTCAGAAGTTCCGGAGATAAAAGTTTCGGTATTCCTTTCAGCATGTTCCTTTCTCCTCCCATCCGCAGATTGTTCCGTCTTCATCCCACAGATCCTTCCAGTCCGAAGCCCCCGGCCACAGAAAGACCTGTCCTTTGACCAGACGGCAGTTTTTATCCGCACGGCGGATCATTTCCATTTCTTCTTCCGTCAGCGGATCCGTCACCGCACATCTGAGATTTTCCAGATACTGCGCCGGCTTCACGGAAAACGGAATCGGAATCTGTCCGTTCTGCACTGCCCACTTGATGCACACAATGGCCGGATGCACCTGGTGCGCCTCTGCAATCTTCACAATCTCCGGCATCTGCGTGTCAGCGACATCTTCCGCCGTCCTGTCACGTTCCGGACGGGACGGAGAGCCGATCGGGCAGTATCCGATCGGTACCATGCCATGTTCCTGCACATACGCAAACAGTTCCGGCTGCTGGAAACCGGGATGCAGTTCCATCTCAATGGCTGCCGGCCGGATCCGGCACTGCGGAAGAACCGCCTCCAGTTTCGGAATTGTCATGTTCGACATTCCGATATGGCGGACCAGTCCAAGCTCCACCAGGCGTTCGCACTGTCTCCATACCTGCATATACTCCTCTGCAAAAAACGGCCGGGAATCCGGATTTCTGGAATCCCCGTCGCAGCCCGGTGCATGGTAATTCGGAAACGGCCAGTGCACCAGATACAGATCCAGATAATCAACTCCGAGATCTTCCAGGCTCTGACGGCAGGAACGCTCTACCATACCTTCTCCGTGCATATCGTTCCATACTTTTCCTGTGATAAAAAGTTCCTCTCTTGTTACACTTCCTTCTTCAAACAGCCGTGTAAGCGCACCGCCGATCTCTTTTTCATTCTGATAAACGCTTGCGCAGTCAATCAGCCGGTATCCGCCGCGCACTGCACCGTATACAGCTTCCGCGATTTCTGCTGCGCTGTATTTGTCGGAGCCAAAGGTTCCGATTCCGACCGCCGGAATCTCACATCCCGTATACAGCGTATGTTTCGGCACCTGTGCGGGATCCACCGCTTCCGGAATCACGTTTTTCTTTTCCGTTTCCATGTTCTGCCACCCTTTCCAATTTATTCTGATCCCGGGAACCGTCAGATAATTTCTGCATTTCTTCTGCCGGCCCCGTTCCGGCTTCAGTCCTGATCAAATACAACCGCAACCTTACCGCAGTTTCCTTTTGCCATCAACTGATAAGCTTCACCGGCTTTCTCGATCGGAAATTCATGCGTAATCAGATCTTCCGGATGAATGTTCCATCTGACCAGACGCTCCACCAGTTCTTCCATACGCCACAGACTGGTCACCCAGGAACCGTAGATGGTCTTCTGTCCGTGAATGATATCAGGGCTCGGCATGAAGGTACAGGTTCCTCCCTCTCCGACAAATGCGATTTTTCCCCATTCTCTGGTCGCACGGATGGCCAGCTGACGTCCCGCATCATTGGCGCTTGCATCGATCGCACGCTCTACACCTTTTCCATTGGTCACGTTAAGGATCTGTTCCAGGGTATCCTCACCAGGACGGAATACATGATCGACAAGTCCGAGTTTCTTTGCCAGATCAATCCGGTAGTCATTCATCTCCACACCGATCAGTTTGTTTGCTCCCATCGCCTTTGCCAGCATCAGCGCTGCCAGACCTACCGGACCAAGTCCTGTAACCAGAACAGCATCATTTCCGCAGATGCCGATTTTTTCAATTGCTTCATAAACGGTACCGAAGCCGCAGGCTACCTGTGCGCCGTCTTTGTAGGTCAGTTCATCGGGAAGTGCAATCAGATCCTTCTCCTCTGCCAGAATATACGGCGCCATTCCTCCGTTTCTCTGCCATCCGTAGGCTCTGCGGAAACGGCTTTTACAGGAAATATAATATCCTCTGCGGCAATCATTGCAGACACCGCATCCGGAAATATGGTACACAATGACGCGATCTCCTTTTTTGAATCGTCTCAGTCCTTCTCCTTCTTCCACGATAACTCCGCATGGCTCATGGCCGGCTACCATACCGGGAATATAACCTTCTGCTCCTTTTCCTGTGTGTTCTCTGTAAATACAACGGATATCGCTGCCGCAGATAGTGGTTGCCTTTGTCTGGATCAGCACCTCTCCCGGACCCGGTTTCGGAATTTCAAATTCCTTCATCTCTACCGTGCTGTTGCCCGGAAGCGTCGCACCTACCATTGTTTTGGGAAGCATTCTGACTGCCATTTTATCATTCCTCCTTATTCTCTGACTCTCTTGCGAATCGTTCCTTCCTATGTCTTTATTATAGCAGTCTTTCCGCACGGAATAAGAGAGGACAGCGACAAAAGCAGAGGATTGATGTCGGATCATCGAAAGTCGTAATCTTTCAGTTGAAGAAACCTCCGGGACCCTTTATAATAAACAGACAGAAACAACAGAAAGGCTGACTTATGAAACAGACACAGATTACCACGGGAAAATTCTACGACAAAATTGACCTTTCCTTTTCCATCGGCAATGTACGGTGCCACGCGCTGAAATTCTCCTTTGAACCACTGCGCCGTTCTTTCCCCAGTCACAGCCACAGCAGCAACAGCTGGGAAATCCACTATATTTCCGCCGGAAAAGGTACCGTCACCCTGAACCATGTGCCGTACCAGGTACGTCCTTCCACACTCTTTATCACCGGCCCTCATGTGGAACATTCGCAGCTTCCGGATCCGGAAGATCCCATGGTGGAATATTGTGTCTACCTGAAGTTTGACTCCAGAAACCGTCCTCTGATCCAGGAACAGAATCCGGATTTTCTGAATCGCTTTTTCCGGACAGAACAGTTTCTGGGACAGGACAGACAGAATCTCAGACCTCTGATGGAAGCGTTGTTTTCTGAGCTGGAACACAGGCAGATCGGCTGCCGCACGGTACTGGAAGCTCTTCTCTGCCAGCTGCTTGTTTTCACGGTCCGGAATCTGGAGATGCCGAGAAACCAGGAAACTTCACCGGAATCCTCTCTGGCGGACCGCAACTACCTGATTATCGAAGAATGTTTTCTGTATGAATACCGGGATCTTACGCTGGAACAGCTTTCTTCCCGTCTTGGCTTAAGTCAGAGGCAGACGGAGCGCCTGCTTCAGAAGCATTACGGAAAGACATTTCTCCAGAAAAAATTTGAAGCCAAAATGGCGGCAGCCCGGCTGTTGCTGAAGAATCCCTCCCATACGATCACCGATATTTCCATCCAGCTCGGCTATTCTTCCGTAGAACATTTTTCGGCAGCTTTCCGCCAGTATTACGGGATGTCCGCAAGAGAATGGAGGAAACAGGGAGAAAACTGATATGTCTCTGTTTCTCATCAAAAAAAGTTCCCTTCAGTCCGGAATTCTCTTCCGGACTGTTTTTCTGAAAAAATCAAACAGTTCCAGAAAATCTTCTGCAAACGGTGAGGATGGAAGTGTTACAAACCAGAACTGGCGTTTCAGATACAGGACATGTTCCGGCAGAGGCTCAATTTCCTCCCGCTCCAGTTCTTTTCTGACCGCTACCCGATAAGCAAAGGTAATACCTCTGTCCTGCTTCACAAGTTCCAATATCACAGGAATGCTTTCAAACTGACTGATTTTCTGAAAGTTACTGAGTTCAAATCCTCTGGCAGACAACACACTTTCCAGAATATCTCTGGTCCCGCTTCCCGGCTCGCGCAGCAGCAGCGGTGCCTGAAATGCCTAGCTCAGTCCCGTCATCCTGCTGTACTTTCCTTTTTTTCCGCAGAATCCCAGAAACTCTGCATCCATCCACGCTCTGCACTCATATTTTCCATGCTCAAAATTCCCTTCGATCAATGCAAAATCAACAATCCCGTCTTCCAGAAGTTCAATCAGTGTTCTTGTATTATTTACTGTCATTTCTACCGGACGGTCCGGATAATGGTCCAGAAGATCTCCGGCAATCAGAGGCATCACCCCTTCATTGATGGAACGCGTCACACCGAAACGAATCGGAACCTCCGATTCCTGTCTCATTCGGAATGCAATCTGCCGGTCCATCGTATGCAGTCTCCGTGTCAGTTCATACAGTTCTTTTCCCTTATCTGTCAGCACCAGCCGCCCGTTTTTTTCCGACAGTCGGAGCCGCCGTTTTTGCCATCGGCCTTGGCATTCTGTGCGGCAATACCTTTCTGAACCATGCATATCTGAATGCAGGCACTTCCTTTTCCGAACGGAATCTTCTGGAATACTCCATTGTCCTGACCGGTGCCACACTTATGCTGAAAGATATTTTTTCTCTGGGTCTTGGCGGTCTTCTGTTTATCGCTTTTCAGATGACAGGAACCATTGCCGCAGCTTACCTGATCGGCCGTCGGATGAAATTCAGTCGAAAATTTTCCCTTCTGATGTCCGCCGGAAATGCCGTCTGCGGATCCAGTGCCATTGCCACGGTTTCCCCTGTTCTGAAAGCTGATGCAAAAGAAAAAGGAATCTCTGTCACCATCGTAAATCTTACAGGCACTATCCTGATGATTCTGCTTCCGCTTGTCACCCAGATTCTGTATCATCATGAAATGCTCCCGACCACCGCAATGACAGGCGGCGTCCTGCAGTCCATCGGACAGGTGATCGCTTCTGCCGATCTGATTGGTCAGGAATATATCGCCGGTGCAACCATTTTCAAAATTCTTCGGATTGTTTTTATCGTTTTTGTTGCTCTTGCTTTTTCCCGAATGAACGCCACTGAAGAAGGAAAACTTTTTGATCGCACTCCGTCCGGGAACAATGCTGTACGAACCGGCATTCCATGGTTTATCATCGGCTTTTTCCTGATGGCTGTTCTTTACACGATTGGTCTGATTCCGGAATCTCTTTCGGATCTCGCTCACACAATCAGCGGACAGTTTGAAATCATCGCTCTGGCAGCCATCGGTATGCGGGTAAAATTCAGAGATCTGGCAGCAGAAGGACCGAAAGCCCTCTGCTACGGACTTGCTGTGGGAACCGTACAGATTCTTCTGGCGGCAATACTGATTCGTGTATTTCTGCATTACTGACAACGATTTTCCGCATACTGGAAAATCCCCGGGGAAGCAGTACGACCTTTCGCTTTCCCGGGGATCTTCTGTTTTTACACAATCACTTTTCTCATTTTTCCGTCCGCATCAAACTCCAGAGGTGCCGTGCAGATTTCTCTGTGCCATCCCTTTCCTTCCGGATACTGTTCCAGCGGTGTGCCGAACCGGTGATAGGCAATCACGTACTCATTCCGGTCCGGAACTTTGCAGATACTGTGATGCCCTGTTCCGAGCACACCTTTCCTTTTATCTTTCTCAAGAATCACCTTTTCAAAAGAAACCGGTCCGTAAAGATTGTCTGATGTCCCATAATTCACATGGTAATTTTCACTTCCCGTATCATCACAGGACCAGGTAAAGTGATAAAGTCCGTTCCGTTTCAGCACAGTTACCGCTTCCCGGAAATCATAGAGACCCTCCAGATGTTTCATGGTTTCCGGAAGAATGTGTACCATATCCTCTGCCAGTTTCACAACCGCAGTCCGAACCGCATTCCATACTTTCTGGCAGCCTGCTCCCACAGAGCACAGATATCCTTGTGAGGGCCCACCTTCACGGAATTGAACCGGTTGATTCCGGAATCATAGTTGAAAAAGTTGTCGTGATGGGTGGCCTGCGCCACAAAATACCGTGCTCCCGCATTGTAATACAGCTCCATCAGTTCTTCCGGACGGAAATTTTCCGCCTTCCAGAGTGCACAGACATCCTTGTATCCGAATCTGGACGGATGGCCGTAGGTCCGGACGTGATAATTGTACTGCGGGCTTCCCTGAACATACATGTTCCTCGCGTACCAGTCTCCGAACATCGGTACACTCTGCGGCCCCCAGTGGCTCCAGATTCCAAGCTTCGCGTCCCGGAACCATTCGGGACACTCAAACTCTCTGAGTGATTCAAACGTTGCTTCAAACATCTTTTTGCTTCCTCCTTCTCCCGTTTTCCCACTTTGTCTCCCCCCTCAGAAAGACAAAATCACACCGGTTCCATCCGATAGCTCATCGTATATTCTCCTGCTCCGATCTGATATTCCGGATGAATGGTCTGAAACCATCCGGTATCTCCGCCAAGTCCGGCAAAGATTCCGTCAATATGAAGCCAGATTCTGTCCCCTTCGGGCAGTTCATGCCAGTGGGCCGCCTGCTCATACTCCCGGATACTGTTTCTGTGTGCGTCAAAATGAAACGGCGTCTCTGCCTGAATTCTGATGCCGCAGCCTGACTGATCTCTCAGTTCCATCCATTCCGTATCCTCATGACCGCCCCACTCGCCCGGTACGAGATACGGACATTCCTGCTCATCTACCTGTTCCCGGTAAGCACCAATGGGAACACTCATCTTCCGGTCCGGATACGTTTCCGTCTTTCCCCGTCCATACCAGTTCACCTCACAGAACTCCTTCGGAACCTGCAGTTCCGTCCCGATTCTCGGCAGACAGGGATATCCTTCCGGCACTCTGGTGTCCATGCGCACCTGGATCTTTCCTCCGCTCTCAAATGTATAGTGAAGATCTGTACAGATCTTTTCTCTTCCGCTTCCGGATTCCCAGGTTCTTTTTACCGTGATCCGGACACTTTCTTCTCCGATTTCCGTTTTTACCGACTCGGTGGTGCCTTTTAACTGATCCAGCCCTGCTTCTTTCCATGCATCCGCATAGGAAGACGCCACACCGCCGCAGGCGCGGTCAATTCCCGTCGGTGCACGGTAAAACGTTTCCTCCGGCCCGGACATCAGCAGCTGTTTTCCTCTGACGGTCCATTCGGTGATCCGCCCGGCCTTTGTGTCAAAGACAACGGCCGTTTCCCCGTCTTCCATCTTTATTACGTCTCCCAGAACGGAGGTTTTCAGACTTCCTCCGCTCTTCTCCTGTTTCTTTGTACGCTTTTTCTGAAGCACAAACTGCTTCCAGAACACAGGGTATCCTTTTGGTGCCCACCACTGATCTTCTTTGAGCACCACAGAAAGATTCAAGGTATAATCGGAATCCGGATCCATGGTTTCCGTTTCCAGCGGAAGCCGAAGTTCTGTTTCCTGATCCGGTTCCGCTTCCAGGTTCTCCACACATCCGCTCTGTATGGAACTTCCGTTCTTTTCCACCCTCCAGAGAAGCTGATATTCTTCCATATTTTTCCAGCAGAACCCGTTGACAAGCGTGATCTCTTCCGGACGCCCCGGCTTTTGACGTATCTCAATCGGAGACTGCTGAATTTTCAGTTCCAGAGCACCCGGATGCGGTTCCAGATCCGGGGTCAGAATTCCATCCAGACACATATCCGGGGTGGAATCCACCACGTTTTCGTTAAAATCTCCTCCATATCCCCAGTGTGGTTCTCCTGTCTCATCCCGATAGATCAGGGTCTTGTCCGTCAGCGCCCAGACAAATCCCCCCTGAAATCTGGGGTAATTTCTGACACATTCCCAGAATTTCCAGACATTTCCGTTGCTGTTTCCCTTGGCATAGGCATATTCACACATGATCATCGGACGGCGGTCCGCAGGATCCTGTACCTCCCTGGCTGCCCATTTCAGATCCGGATACATCGGAACACGGATATCGCTGATCAGTGATGACGGATCGCCGCTCTCATACTGAATCGGACGGAACGGATCATAATACCGGATCCATCCGGCCATAGCCGCCTGATTTGCTCCGGATCCCGACTCATTTCCCAGCGACCAGATCAGAATCGACGGATGATTCTTATCGCGCAGTACTGTTCTGACAGCCCGTTCCAGATACGCTCCGGCCCACTCAGGATCCGTGGACAGCGTTCTTTCAATCCCATGTGTCTCTATGTTGATCTCATCCACGAGATAAATTCCATACCGGTCGCACAGCTCATACCATCTGGGATCGTTGGGATAATGACACGTTCTGACCGCATTGAAATTCAGCTGCTTCAGCACACGGATTTCCTTCTCCATCCATTCTTTCGGGATTGCTCTTCCATACTCCGCATGATGTTCATGACGGTTAACCCCACGCACAATGAGACGCTTTTTGTTTACCCGCAGCACTCCGTCCTCTCCGATTGCAACCGTTCGAAAACCGATGTTCTGGCGTTCAAAATCCACAGCTTCGCCTGCCTCATTTTTCAGTGTGAATACCAGCGTATACATGTGCGGCGTCTCATCCGACCACAGAAGAATCTCCTTCACATCGATCTGAAAAAAGGCGGCACCCGTTTCCATCGGAAAACGGCTTCTGTCATACATGCTGGCCTGTCCTCCCACAGGACTCTGCACTCTGCACAGGCTCCTTCCCTCCGGGTCCAGGAGTTCCATTTCCACAGAAGTATCCGCATAGCCGTCTTCCCGGTTCACATAGCACCAGGCTGTCACCTGACCGTCTTTCAACACTTCATCCGGAAGCGCAAATACCTTCCAGTCTCTGATATGAATCTTCGGCTTTGCATAAAGAGCCACCGGACGGAAAATTCCGGACAACGACCAGTAATCCTGGTCTTCCAGATAACTTCCGTCGCAGAACCGCATCACCTGAAGCGCAATCCTGTTTTTTCCGGGATGTACCAGTTCCGTGATTTCAAATTCCGCCGGAAGCTTGCTGTCCTGGGAGTATCCTGCCAGGATTCCGTTGACCCAGAGATAGAAACAGGATTCCACACCTTCAAAACTCAGATAAATACTTTTTCCGTCCCACGCCGCAGGCAGCTCTGCCTCCGTCACATAACATCCCGTAGGATTATCACCGGTCACAAACGGAGGATTCATCTCTCTCTTTCCCGTTTTCCTGCTGGCACAGATCGTATATCGTTCTTCATCCGCCCTGCCCATGGGATAGACATAATTGGTATAAACAGGATAACTGTATCCCTGCGTCTCCCAGTTTCCGGGAACTTTTATGTTATCCCACGCTGAAACATCATATTCTTCTTTATAAAATTCCTCCGGCACACAGTCAGGTCCGGCCGCCAGATGAAACTTCCAGGTTCCGTCCAGACTCAGCACATTGCCCGAACTTCCTCTTTCCCCTTTGGCAGCTTCCTCTGCGGATTCCCACGCTCCCCAGGGACTGTGCATCGGCTCCCTGTTTTTCTGTGTGACCCGCTGGTTTTCCCAGTCCAATCGTTCTTTCATATCACAGTTCCTTTCTGTACCTTCTCCTGCTTTCTGACTGCAGACATCCGTTGTTCCGTTATCTGACCGCCCATACTCTGAGGAAACGGACTCCCTGCATTTCCCTGTTCCAGAAAAGCTTTACAAACCGTATTTTTTTCGTCTCCATCCTCTGATACAGCGGTTCTTTCCACGCGAGAGTCATCGGCTCGTATGTTTCACCGTCGGAGGAAACCCAGACCGTCACAGTCTCTTCTCCTGTTCTTCCCGCAAACACAGCCTCAACACCGGTAATCTCCTTCTCTCCTTCCAGGTCGAGACAGATCCACGCATTTTCCTCTTCCCTGGGAATCCAGCAGCCGCTTCCCGTATCTGTCACCTGACTCGGCTCATGCCCCGGCTTTGCACTGCTTGCAAACACCGGACGGGCATTGGCCAGATCGTAATATTCCTCTGCAACAGGAGCCGGCGTCAGATACGGAGGGCGCTCCATCGGCACCAGTGTCCGGTTCCTTTTTTCTCCCACCGCTGTCACCTGAATCCGCACCGGTTCCATTCCTTCTGATCTCGCTTCAATCCGATTGATGCCGCCATAATAGCTTCGGAACTCAATGGCAGCCTGCCCGTCCAGAAAACTGTTGGTTTCCGTAGAAAAAGTGATACTCTTTCCCGTCGGAAAAATTCCGTCGCCCTCCACGACTTCCAGCGTTACGTCCCGGTCGCAGTCCACCCGTCTGCCCTGGCGGTCTTCCGTTGTGACGCAAAGCCATACATCCTCCTGCCCGTCGGCCAAAAACTCCTCCCGGTCGGCAGTCAGCTGCAGATGGTCCGGAATTCCTCTGACCGACGGTTCCGGCGCCGGGATTCCCAGAAGTTCCTGTCGATACCAGTACCAGGCGTTCAACGGAAGCCGGTAATAGTCGACCATTCCCATGGCTCCCATATTGCCCAGAATACTTCCGTGATGAAAGGCACACCACAGCGCCTTTCCTGAGCGCCACTTCGGGTCTTCCACCTCCACTCCGTCATGAAAATTAGCGGAAAACGGACCGGGACGGAAGGAAACCTGACTTCCGTACTCGGACACAAAACTCGGGAATCCGGGATCCTGATACAGACTTGCCCCGTCTCCGTTGTATCCTGCCACATCTCCCAGAACATCAAAACCGCCTCTCTGCGCGCCTCCCACGGCCGCCTTTCTGGAAGGATCCAGCGCATGCACCTGTTCCACCAGCTGTTTTACCAGTTTTCTGGCTTTCGGCAGCACCTCTTCGTCGCTGAAAAACGGTTCGTTGCAGACGCTCCATATAATAATCGACGGATGGTTCCGGTTGACCAGAATCATTTCCTCCAGCGCCCTTTTGCAGCTTTCCTCAAAAGGCTTCTGGTCTTCTTCCCGTACCGGATAGGCGCTGCTTGTCCAGTAGCCCTCCTGCTTGAGTCCCCCGGTTCCCCAGAAACAGAGTTCTGACCAGAAGAGTACACCGATTCTGTCACACTCCTCGGCAAAAAACGGATGATGCGGATAATGGGATCCCCGGATAAAATTCATGCCGCAGTCCTTGATCCTCTGAATATCTCTTGTGATTCCTGCCCGTGTCACTGCGTCCGCCCATCCGGCATGATCCTGATGTACGTTGGCTCCCCAGATCTTATACGGTTTTCCGTTCAGATAAAATCCCGTATCCTTGTCAAACCGCATCGTACGGATTCCGAAATCTGTGTCATAAACATCTTTTTTCTCTGTTCCGTCATACAGTTCACTCGTCATCCGGTATCTCACCGGATCTTCCGGCGACCAGAGTCTTGGTTCCTCCACCGAAAACTCCATGGGCACGGTCTGTGAGCAGCCGTTTTCCAGAGCATGCTCCCTCTCAGCCACCGTCTTTCCATCCAGAGAAATCCTGTTGACCAGACGGAGAGAACGCTTTTTCTTTTCTTCCGATTCCGGAACATGGATCGTCACCTGCGCTTCCAGCCGTGCAGCATCCGGTTCCAGCTGTCTGGTCCATACAAAGGTTCCCATCCAGTCCACACAGACCGGATCCGTCAGAATCAGGGATACATCGCGATAGATCCCGCCGTTGAACTGATGCTCACCCGCCCGCGGCGCAAGCTGTGCATCCCATTCATTGTTCACACGGATAAACAGTTCATTGAGACCCTCTCTGCACATTCCGGTCAGATCAATGACAAACGAGGTGTATCCTCCTCTGTGCTCCCCGACCGGCATCTGATTCAGAAAGACTTCTGCACACTGGAACACACCGTGAAACTCCAGAAGCAGCCGTTTTTTCAGATCTTCTGCGGAAAGCTGCAGTTCTCTTCGGTAGCACCCGTATCCCACATAAAATTCGTTTTCCATAAAATACGGAATTCCGAACGAATGCGGCAATCCGACATCCGACCACTGTTCCCAGTCGCCTGTCTCATCCGCTTCGCGGAATCCGTAGACAAATTTCCAGCCATTATTCAGCAGACGGCTCTCTCTTTTTCTCTCTGTCCTTTCCATTTCAGATCCTTCTCTCCCGCACAATCTCAAAGCCGATGTCCCCCTTTCTCCATCTGAGATCTCCGGTGGTCTCGCAGGAAACCTTCTGTTCCCGCTCGTTCCATACCAGTCTGGTCTCGCAGAACTCTCCTGTTTCATATCCGTAGCCGTCTCCGGCATCCTCATACAGAACAGCGGTTCCGTCTTTGCCCGGATAAATCTTTACCGTCACAGGCATTCCTTCCATCCGGCGGGTGCACACGTTCGGTTCCATCGTCGGCAGAAGCGTTCCCTCTTTCACAAACAGCGGAAACTTCTCAAGGGGAGCATCCGAAAAGATCCACTGTCCGCCCTCATATCTTTTGCCCGTCCAGTAATCGTACCATCCAATCGTTCCCGGAAGGTAGACCCTGCGCCGGAAGCACGGATCTGCCGCTTTCGGATCTTCTGTTTCCTTCCGCTCCCGCTCTGCTTTGCCGTTTTCCTCCATCGGCTCCGTCACCGGGCAGACCAGAAGAGAATCACCAAGCAGATATTCGTCCTTCAGCTCACAGGCCGTTCTGTCCTCCGGGAAATCAAAGGCCAGCAGGCGCAGCATTGTCCGGTCTTCCTTGTATACCTGCCACGCCGCCGAATACAGATACGGCAGCAGACGGTATCTCTCTTCACACATCTTTTTCAGCGCATCGTAGTACGGTTCCCCCAAAGCTCCGAATTCCCACGGCTCTCTGGCAAACTCGGTTCCGTGGCTGCGGAAGACCGGGAGAAAGGCTCCGAACTGGAACCACCGGACATACAGTTCCCGGTAGGCCGGATCCGCTGTTCCCTCCGGATATTCCCCGTTCCAGAACCACACATTTCCTTCCGTCACAAAGAAGGCTCCGATATCCACGGTCCAGTACGGCAGACCGCTGGCGGACAGGGAAAGACCTGCCGTGATCTGACGGCGCAGCGTCTCCCAGCTGGCGGAAATATCCCCAGACCACAGGACCGTGCCGTACTTCTGGCTTCCCGTATATCCGCTTCTGGTCAGGTTCATCACGCGTGTTTCCCCGCTCTTGTTTCTCTGAGATTCATAGATCGCCTTTGCATGATACAGCCCGTAGGCATTGATCCGGTCCATCGGCATGCAGCTTCCGGCTTCCTCCACATATTCCTGATACATACGCGACGGTTCCGGCTCTTCTTTGTGATTCCACTCCGGCGTCACCGGCTCGCTTGAATCACACCACCAGGCATTCACCCCATGACAGCCGAGCCCCTCTTCCAGCTGCTTTGCATACAACGCCCTTCCCTCTTCGGAAAACGCATCATAGATCTCCGTCCCCGGCAGCAGCAGCCCTCTTTGCTCAAATTCCCGGAAGTTTTCACACGCTCTGCTCATATTCGGCCAGATGGACATCATGAAATGAACACCCTTTTCCCCGATTCTCCGGACCATTCCGGCAGGATCCGGAAACCGCCTGGCATCAAAGGTTTTCTGTCCCCACAGATCCCCCTCCCAGGACTGCCAGTCCAGAATAATTCCATCCAGCGGGAAGCCGCTGTCCCGGAACTTCTGTACCGTCTGCTCGATCTCTTCGGCCGTCTCATATCGTTCTTTTGACTGCAGATATCCGAACGCCCATTTCGGAAGCATCACTGCTTTTCCGGTCAGACGCCGGTTTTCCGCTGCCGCCTCCTCCATCGTTTCCCCGGACAGGAAACAGTAATCCAGCATTTCATCCCCTTCCGTCCGGAAATATGAACCAAAGCTGTCATCATGGAACACCGCCGCGCCCTGTGTCGTCAGAAGGATTCCGTAGCCCTTGCTGGAAAGCAGCATCGGAACGGCGATTTTCTGGTTGGCCTGATGCAGATACTGCATGGTTCCTCTCAGATTCAGAACGCCTTGCTGATGCTGTCCCAGCCCGTACAGACACTCCTCTTCAGAAAATTCGAATCCGATATGGATCCGGTACAGCGTCCGGTCCATCTTTCTTCTGGCGTGACGAAGCACCTTCTTTGCCCCATCTGCCGTCTGAACGGTTTCCACCGCCTCTTCCTGTCCTTCCAGAAGTGTTCCGGTCTGGTAAGCCTCCATTCTTCTGGCGCCTTTTGGTGCTTCCGACAGGAGTATCGTTCCGTCCGCTTTCTCAAACACAAGACGTCCTGTGCTTTTCTCCACACAGATGCACAGCCTTGAACTTCTGATCCTTATTTTTTTCTCTTCCTCGCAAAGCTCCCATTCTTTCTCTGCCGCTTCCGGTCTTTTGGGAATTTCCAGCTCTGCCCCCTGTGTTCCGGAAAAACTTCCGTTTTCCGTCCAGGATACCCGGACACTCTGGCCGGTCAGAGGCCGAATACGCAGAATTCCCGCCTCCGATTTCAGATAATAGCTTCCGTCTTTCTCATACCATTCCAGGATTTCCCCGGATGCTCTTGCCGTTCCGTGCAGCATCTCGTTTCTGCCTCCCCGTTTCTTTTTCTGTTTTTCATCGATTTTCCTGTATATCCCCCGACTGCTGGCAGGTTCAGGCGTAAGCGGAACTTCCGTCCTTTGCTTCCGTGCTCTCCCCGCTGTTCAGATAAACCGTATACGTTTCCTCTTCCACCAGATAAAGCGGACGGAACACACAGTCTCTGCCCGTAAAATCCCCTTCGCTGTTCAGACACAGCGGTTCCTTCCGGACATAGGTTCCGGCAATCTCTGCCAGCAATACCGGTCCGTATTTCAGGCAGTAAATCTCTTTTTCTTTTCCAAGCGGAACTTCCCGGATTTCCGCCTGCAGCTCCAGTTCCAGAAAACTCCCTTCGCCAAACGTTCCCGTTACAACCAGGAATCCATCCTCACAGCTGGTTTCACAGACGGCTCCATGCGCCTGCACGTTTTTCACACCCGACTGGCGGAAAGCAAGTTCCAGGGATACCGCCTGATCCGTTTCCACCTGCAGGCAGGCCCCTGGCTTTTTGGGGAATTCCGACTGCAGACAGAGGGTTGCCTTTGGTTCCTCCAGATGCAGTTCGGACGACACAAACATGTTCAGAAAAATCCGACCCTTCTCCTCAAACCAGATATTTTTCTGAAGCTCTGCCGCTGCTTCCACTCCGCTTCCCGTGCAGCACCAGAAATCCCCGTACGGGCTGCTGAATTTTTTTCTGCTGTCCGCCCCCATCGGCTGATGATACTGGGACAATCCCGTTTTTCCGCTGAATGCATTCAGCACTGCATTGTATTTCAGGCTTTCCAGATGCTCCAGATACTGCAGCCTGTGTTCCGGGTCATACCGGAGCAGATATTCCAGAATCTTTTCCGTATTGTGCGCACAGCAGCTTTCGCTTTCCCCTCCGGTCAGGTACGTACGGTCCAGCCGGTTCGCTCCCCAGTGCTCCGCCTGTTCCGATACTCCGCCCCGTAGAAAATGTTCCGCCCGGGAACTGCTGTTTCCGTTGGCAAAGGTTCTCGGCCGGATCATCCGGTAAAAATTCACGCCGGCCTTTCGATACGTTTCCTCTCCGGTCACCGCGTACCGGTGCAGCGCTCCTGTGATCATCGGCAGATGCGTATTCGCATGAAGATCCGAAAGCACATCGTTTCCCTCCGCCATGTTTCCCAGCAGATAGTCCCGGTCAAACAGCTTTGCCAGCTCCAGAATTTCTTCGTTCTTCGTCATCTCCCAGAGGGTATACAGCACATCGCCGATCCCCCCGAATTCATTGACCGGATTTACCCTGGTACATCTCAGAATATTGTCGATTTTCCAGTAAGACAGCTTCTGAAACCTGCGATAGATGTAAAGCCCGAGATTTTCTGCCAGCCGGACCGCTTTTTCGTTTTCGCAGTACTTTCCGCAGCAGACCAGACCGTTCAGAATCTTATGCAGCGTGTAATACGGCGCCCACACCCCTGTATCTTCCTTTTCTTCCAGAGTATCCAACTGCTCTTCTTCAAACGCACTCAGATACCCGTTTTCGTCTGCGCAGGCTTCCATAATCTCCACAATCGCATCGGCTTTCTGCTTTAATTCCCTGTCACCGGAGTTTCCGGCAAACTTTGCGCAGGCGGCAAGAAAGTGGCCGACAAAATGACCTCTCAGCTCACAGCCCGGATTTTCCCATCCTTCCAGAGGTTCCGCATCCGACTCCATTCCTGCGTTTTTTCTGAAACTGTACATCAGTCTTTCAAGATCGAATTCTGCCAGATACTTCCGGACCAGCTCCTGCCGGTGACGGAACACCGGATCTTTCAGGATCACGCCTGAGGCCGGAAAGGAATGCATTTCCCTTTCAGAATGTTTCTTCATACGCAGTTCCCGCTTTCAGTTCAATTTCCTTTTCTGCCCCGTTGACACGCAGCTTCATCTTCCGGTCATACCCGGACACGATGCGCACGCGGGTCACCTTGCTGTCCTTCCATTCCATGTCCAGTTCACTTTTGCCCCGCAGTCTCAATCCTCTGACAGAACCTGTCTTCATCTGCTTTGGAAGCGCAGGAAGCAGATACACCGTATCCGTCTGACTCTGTACCAGCATTTCCGCCAGCGCCGCTGCCGCTCCGAAATTTCCGTCGATCTGGAAAATTGCTCCGTCTCCCATCGGATGATTGTCCATCAGATTCGGGAATGTGCTTCCGATAAGAAGCGCCCGGAAGTTTTCATATGCTTTTTCTCCCTCTCCGAACCTTGCCCACAGTCCGATGATCCATGCCCGCGACCATCCTGTATGGCCGCCTCCGTTGGCCAGACGGCGTTCCAGCGTTACTTTTGCCGCCTTCATCAGTTCCGGCGTCTGTTCCGGATTTATCATGGTTCCCGGGTACATTCCGTAAAGATGAGAAATATGGCGGTGTCCCGGCTCCGCCTCTTCATAATCCTCCATCCATTCCTGCAGCTGACCATACTTTCCGATTTTCAGCTTTGGAAAAGATTCCATCAGCTTCTTCGCAGCACAGACCTCTTCTCCTTCTTTTCCCAATACCCTGCAGGCTTTCAGGTATCCGTCAAAAAGTTCGTACAGAATCTCCACATCCATCATCGGACCTTCGCAGAGATGGCCCTGGGTTCCATTCGGAAGAATATAGGTATTTTCCGGTGAAATGGAAGGGGAGGTAATTCTCGTTCCGTCCGGTCCTTCGATCAGAAAATCCCGGAAAAACAGCACGTTTTCTTCCAGTACCGGGAAATACCGCTCCAGAAATTCACGGTCCATAGTATAACTGTAATGTTCCCAGATATGAGTGGCCATCCACGCCTCTCCCATCGGCCAGAAGGTAGACGTAATACAGTGATCCTGCGGTGCTGTGTCCGCGTAAAGATCCGTGTTGTGATGCGCCATCGATCCGCGGCATCCGTACATTTCCCGTGCTGTCTTCTTTCCGTTTTCACAGACACGTTCCAGCAGTTCAAAAAACGGAAGATGGCATTCGGAAAGTGCTCCGCTTTCCGCCGCCCAGTAATTCATCTGGGCATTGATATTGATCGTGTACTTGCTTTCCCATGCCGGTGTCAGACTGTCATTCCAGATTCCCTGCAGATTGGCCGGAAGCGAACCCTCGCGGCTGGAAGCAATCAGAAGATATCTTCCATACTGATAATACAGAGCCGCGATTCCGGAATCTTCTTCACCGTCCTTTACTCTCTGCAGCCGGATATCCGTCGGAATCTCATCCATAGCTTCCATTCCTTCCAGAGACAGGCAGACACGACCGGCCAGTTCCTGATAATCCCGGATATGTTCTGTCCGCAGCTCCTGCCAGGATTTTTCCGCTGCCCCTGCAATCTGTTTCCGTGCCGCCTCCACATAAGCGCCCGGATGGCGGAAACTGGTCTCAACAGCCAGGTAGATCACAGCACTGTCTGCCTGTTCCACAAGCAGATGCTCTCCGATTTTTCTGACGGTTCCGCCTTCCGTCACAATCCGTGCCATCACACAGAATCCGATTCCTCCGTCTGCTTCACTGCCCGCCGTAAACCATACGGTGTCTTCTCCCTCTGTGCAGATTTCATCGGTCCAGTTATGGCATCTTCCCAGATGACAGTCAAAGGAAAGTCCTTCTGCCTGGTCACACTCCAGACGGACCGCCAGAATCTGCGCCGGCCAGGAAGAGATCACTTCCCTGTGATACTTCACACCGCCTGCCATGTAATCCACCGAAACAACACCGGTTTCCAGATCCAGCGCTCTTTGATATCCTTCTTCCTGCTCCTGTCCATGGAAATTCAGATACAGTTCTCCCGCGGTCTGATAAGACCGCTCAGAATTCGGGGTACCTGAAAGCGCATACATCGCAAGGCGCTCCGCTTCCTCCGGCTTTCCTTCCCGCAGCAGCCGCCGCACTTCATCCAGATACTTTGCCGCGTCCGGATTGATCCGGTTCAGCGGTTTTCCGCTCCAGACGCTGTCCTCGTTGAGCTGAATCATCTCCTCTTTTACTTTTCCGAATACCATGCCGCCCAGTCTTCCGTTTCCTGTCGGAAGTGCTTCGCACCACTGGGATGCCGGCTGTCGATACCACAGTTTCATCTCTTTTTCCTCCCTGTTTTTCACTGTAAAACCAAAAGAAATCCCGTTCCGTCTTTCCCTGTATTTCTCCCATTTTTATCTTTATTATAGCGTTTTCCCGCAAAGTCATAACAGAGATATCTGACATGTTGGATGCCTCCATGTCGTGTCATCGACATTTATTCCAAAGTATTGTTTCCCAGCATTATACTTTCATTAAAAACATAAAAACGTCCGATTTTTCTGTTATCCTCCCAGAAAATCGAACGTTTTTCTCATTGGTTCTCTTTATTTCCCCTCGTGCCAAGCAAGGCACATAATTGCAGAATGATGTTTTCCTGTCATCCAATCCATGATCTCCATCTGCCCCTCTTTGATTTTCATCGCCATTGCATGTCTTTCCATAATTATGGCTCCTCTCTGTCCACTTTCATAACGGATCCCCGCACGACCAGACTGCATGAAATTTTTATTTCATTTTCCTGTGTCTGTTTTTCTTCCCCCTCCAGCTCCGTCAGAAGAATCTCCGCCGCTTTCTTACCTATCTCTCTGAGCGGCAATTTCATTGTCGTCAACGGCGGACTGAAGTACTCTGCCATATCCTGATTATCAAACCCGACAACCGCCAGATCTTTTCCTGCCTTTAATCCATGCTCTTCCAGATAGTCATACGCTCCTCCAGCCATATGATCTGCCATGCAGAAAATTGCAGAAACCCCTGCTTCCAGAAGTTTTCCCGTCATCTGATAACCGGACTCCCTTTTCCATTTTCCATAGCATACGACATCAGGATTAAAAAAGAGTTTTTCTTCATACAATGCTCGCTGATATCCCAGCAGACGTTTCTGCGTATGTATATTATCTTCTTTTCCTGCAATCACACCTATTTTCTGATGTCCCATGGAAATCAGATACCGTGTAATTTCATACCCTCCCCGTTCATCGTCTAATACCACTGAAGGTATCGTCCCTGATTTTTCATAAGCATAACTCATCACCGCGGGAAGCGAAAAATCTTCCGGAAAACATCTGATATACCTTTCATGTCCTGCTACATAAATCACTCCATCCGCCTGTATCTGCCGGACTTCCTGAAGAGCCGGATTCAGAATTGAATAATATGCATTTTCATCATCAAACCATGCATCACTCCATCGGGAATACAGTCTCAGGTTCTGGACTATGGTACGATACCCTAGCTTTTCACATTGTTCCATGATTCCGTCCACAACACCTGCCGTACTGAACTGTACCAGATCTTCCACAATAATTCCGATCATTCGTGTTTTCTGTATCCGGAGACCTCTGGCAATATAATTAGGCTGATATCCCCTCTTTCTGACAACTTCCAGAACTCTTTTTTTCGTCTCTTCCCCTACATTCGGCCGTCCGTTCAAAATATTGGAAACCGTTGTAGGTGAAACATTGCATTCTCTGGCTATCTCTTTAATCGTAACCATTTTTATTTCTCCTGTTCTTTGATCGTGCTGAAAGAAAATATCATATTTTCTGCATACACCTTTTTTAATTATATCATACATTGTCTCCATTGTCTCCGACCACATTCCATATTCCTACTGTATTCCAAACAGTATTCTTATCAATCCCCCCATTCCACCTGAACTTTCACCCTGCACAGCTCCGGATCAAGACTCTGACACACGCTCATGTCAAATCGTGGTCTGCCCTCAATATCAAAGTGCACTCTTCGTATCCCATCACAGCGTATCACATGATCCAGGGCATCCTCTGCATGATACGCAATCATCAGTTCTCCCTGTTCATCCGTATAAAACGAATGATGTCCGGGGCCGTACTCTCCTTCCACAGAATAAAACGACAGAACCGGTGTCTCTGATTTTTTCCAGTTTTCCACGCAGAGCAGATCCGCATCATCATCCGCCGTCAGAAGTCCCACTGCATACGTATACGAATTGGCGGATCCGCCGGAATACCCGAGATAAACCCTGTGATCCTTCACAAATCCGTGAGGCCCTTCGTTGTTGATTGTGCCGCTGACATTCTCCCATCCATACAGCGGTCTGGAAAGCAGGACAGGATCGCTTGTCAGCTGCCATGGTCTGTTTTCATCAATTTCTGCAATATAAAGCATGGATCCTGTGTCCTTCGGTGTCCCGATATGTTCTCTGTAAGACCATACCATATAAGATGCCCTCACGGTTTTCAGATACGTCATATCCAGAGTGATTCCCGTTTCTCCAAGAAAACTTCCGTCTTTTTTCCTTACTCTGACCGGTTCCTCCCAGTCTTCCGGATTCAGGATTTCCCCTCCTTTTTTCAGCTTCATCATATGACACTGCGGTCCCCATACTTTTCCGCTCACAGCAAACAGAATGTAAAGTTCACCCCCTATGACATGAAATTCCGGTGCCCAGAATGTCTGCATGAAATCCTTTTCCTCATCGAGATCCAGAATAATTGTCTGAGGAGTTTCCTCCGCAAAAAGCTCTGCCACACTGTCCGCCTTTCTTGCATACAGAGCTATATCATCTTCATTGTCATTTGTTGCAATAAAATACCAGCTTCCTT
>DSTMC04003__coassemble_1055_pt1 | contig 24179 bp, 20 predicted proteins | sample DSTMC04003__metabat2_high_PE_023 | metagenome-assembled genome bin DSTMC04003 | reverse complement strand
TACTTAGGGCTGCTCTTTTTCTCGCTCTGAATCTGATACTTTCCTAAAGAATTGTTTCATAAATATTTAATCTTTGTATTGTTCATTACGGAGAATTTTTCATCAATTTTCACGTAGTATTTGATTTGATAAACGATATGATACAACGATGAGAAGAACTTTGGCTTATTGCTTCATTTCGTCTACCTGCTCATATTCAGATTTTTTTGTGTTATATTCAATATTCCTGTATACAAAAATTGAGAAACCTCTTATAATTGTAATATAAACGTGATTTGTCGTGTGGGAACATCAGAACTGACAGATGATCCGGAAAATGGCGGAACGGTTGCCTGTCTTTTTGAAAGACGACTGAATGATGAGGAGGAACAGCGTGTCGTGACGGAGAATATGGAATCATGCAAAACCATTATCGGAACATTAAAAATCAGCAGAGATCTCCCGTATCCCTGCGATCCGGAACCGGAAATTGCAGAAGAAAACGGTCAGATTCGACGGATCGTGACAGCATCCCACAGGTTTCGTCTGCACGATGTGCCAGCTGTCTCCAGCGAGGTGCCGGAAACTGCTGCGGATTCTGTTCGGGAAATCACTCCCATTGTTTATCAGAGCTGCATGTATCCGGAGCGGATCCGTATTTATCCCGTGGAACTGGAGTTTACAGACAGGGGAGTTGTGTTCCGGGTAAGAGGACAGCAGTGGATCATCTCTGAAAAAGATGTGTTTTCGGTGGAAATCCTGGACTGGAGAGCAAAATTGGAGAAAAAAAGCTGCATCCCTTGTACCAATTGTGGAAAGTGCAGCTGGTAAATACAAAAAATAATATGGATAGGAGGAAGGTACAAATGAAACAATCAATGCTTTACCCACGCGCATCTGCGGCGCGCCGTGTCACAGATCTTAGCGGAATGTGGAAATTTTGTCTGGACTGGGACGGAAAAGGAGATCAGGAAGGATGGAAAGACGGCATTCCCGGAACGGAAAAAATTCCAGTTCCTGCCAGCTTCAATGACTTCTATACGGATAAGGATATCCGTGAGTTTGCCGGAGATTTCTGGTATGAGACGGAAGTGTTTGTTCCCGGTGAGTGGAGGGAAATGCATGTGGATCTTCGGTTTGCGGCGCTGACGCACAGAGGCACGGTTTATGTAAATGGGCAGGAAGTCATTTCCCATGAGGGTGGATTTCTTCCGTTTTCCGCGAGAATCGATGATGTGGTCCGCTGGAATGAAAAAAATCTGGTTGTGGTGAAAGGAAACAATGAACTGAGCTTTACCTCTCTGCCTGCAGGCTTTACCCAGACGCTGAAATCGGGAAAAAAGATGATCCGTCCGTTTTTTGATTTCTTCAATTATGCAGGAATTCAGCGGCCGGTGAAACTGGTCGCTCTGCCGAAAGAATATATTGAGGACTTTACGGTCAATCACCGTCTGGACGGTACGACTGCTTATGTGGATTATCAGATGGAGACAACCGGGAACCATCCGGTTACCGTGGAAGTTTTCGATGAGAACGGCAGCTTTGTGACAAAAGCAGAAGGAAAGACGGGAACGATCACGATTCCGGAGGCACGTCTCTGGGAGGTTCGCGACGCTTATCTGTACCGTTTTGTGCTGAAGATTATGGAAGGCGATGCGGTGATCGACGAATATGAGGAAGAAATCGGAATCCGTACCTTTGAGATCCAGGGAACCAGTTTCATACTCAATGGCCATCCGGTATACCTGAAAGGGTTTGGAAAGCATGAGGACAGTGATATCGTCGGACGCGGCTACAATCCGGGAGTGATCAAACGTGATTTTGAACTGATGAAATGGATCGGAGCCAATTCTTTCCGGACGTCCCATTATCCGTACAGTGAGGAAATTTACCAGATGGCAGACCGGGAGGGCTTTCTCGTGATCGATGAAGTTCCCGCGGTGGGATTTTTCGAGAGTCTTGTCAATTTTGTAGACGCAGTCAGCGGTAAATCTACCAACTTTTTCGATCGTCCGTCCGTGCCGGAGCTGAAGAAAAATCATCTGGCAATGCTGGAGGATCTGATCCGAAGAGACAAAAACCATGCCTGTGTCATTGCATGGAGTTTGTTCAATGAACCGGATACTATGAGCGAAAGCGCTGTTCCTTACTTTGCGGATATTTTCGCAAAGGCAAGAGAGCTGGATGTACAGAAACGGCCGAGGACTTTTGCAATGGAGTTGAATTCGTCTCCGGAAAAATGTACTTGCCACCAGTTCAGTGATTTCCTGTGCTTTAACCGGTATTATGGCTGGTATTTGCTGGGCGGTTATGAGATGCAGGATGCGGAGGAAGCATTCCGCGCGGAATTGGATGCGTGGCTTGCCAAAGGTGTGAACTGCCCATTTGTTTTCACCGAATATGGCTGTGACAATCTGCAGGGCGAATACAAGCTTCCAAGTGTGCAGTGGAGTGCGGAATATGAGCTGGAATACCTGAAAATTTATGAACGGGTATTCGATTCCTACGACTGTATCAAGGGCGAACAGGTATGGAATTTCGCAGATTTCCAGACGGTGGAAGGAATTATGCGCGTCAATGGAAATAAAAAGGGAATTTTCACCCGGCAGAGACAGCCGAAAGCCGCGGCATATTATTTTAAAAACAGATGGGAAAACCTGCCGGTGGATTACAAGGGATAAGGCATATTTGTGACGGTTCCGGCGGAGACATCTTAAAGAGAAATTTCATATCAGATTGGGACACAAAATAAGAGGATTCCGTGAAAATCGGGTTCAAAGAACCTGGGATTTCACGGAATCCTTTTGTTTTCAAACCTTATTGGGGATCTTTTCCTTGCGGAACGGTTGTTTTCGCGCAGCAGCTTCGCCGGCTGGACGGTCACGCATTAAAGCTCGATCAGTTCATACTCACGGGAGCCAAAGCCAAGATCCGCGGCAGCCTCGATGGTATGAATGCCGTTGCGGCTGTTTACCCGTTCCATAAAATGCTCTTTGCCCGGATCGTCAGAGTTGACGACAAGGTCGATACATGCCTGATCGATCGCTACAGGGTCCAGAGAAGCCAGAATTCCGATGTCTTTCATACATGGATCCTCTGCCACCGCGCAGCAGTCACAGTCTACGGAGAGGTTTTTCATTACGTTAATATACGCGATGTTTCCTTTAAAGTGCTCTGCCACGCTGAATGCCGAGTCAGCCATCGCCTCCGGAAATTCGGTGCTGCTTGCATGCTGCTGCCAGGTTTTAAAACGGTCATCGGTTTTTCCAGCGGAATGGATGAGGGCTTTTCCCTTGCTGGAAGCACAGCCGATGGAAAGCTGCTTCAGCGCTCCGCCGTAACCTCCCATTGGATGTCCCTTGAAATGTGCCAGTACCAGCATGGAATCATAGTTGACGATATTCTTGCCTACATGATTTTCTTTCAGAACTTTTCCGTTTGGAATCTGCCATACAACATCGGGACCTTCCGCGTCCATCAGATCCACATCGAAATATTTGCTCCATCCATGCTCTTCAATCAGTTTCAGATGAGACTCGGTATGATCACGAACACCCGTTGTGGCATCTCCGTAGGCGGTGTTGCACTCTACGATCGTGCCGTGTACTTCATCTACCATCGGTTTCCAGAACTCCGGCCGCAGAAAATTCTGATTTCCCTTCTCGCCCGAATGAACCTTCACCGCTACTTTGCCGGACAAATTCACACCAAGAGCCCGATAAAGTTCTACCACCTTTTCCGGTGTGATTTCCCTGGAAAAATAAACTTTAGACTTCATCTCAAAACCTCCTTGCTAAAACTTATTACTGAAAAATCTCCTTAATAAGGTTATAAACCCTGAAGTTCACTCCAAGTCAAGGATAATTTTTATTCACCCGCCGAATATTTGTGTATGGGTGTTTTTGTCTGCTTTTCCAGATTCTGATATGTATTTTCTTGCGTACATCCTTGTGTTCAAGGCAAACCACGTGTATAATAAATGCGAATACGGCGAAGAAAGGTGAGGTATCTGCCATGTTAAAAGGAAAAACAGTGATTCTTGGAGTGACGGGAAGTATAGCGGCGTACAAATCGGCATCCCTTGCGAGCATGCTGGTGAAACAGGGAGCCGAGGTGCATGTGATCATGACCCAAAATGCGACGAATTTTATCCATCCGATCACTTTTGAGACGCTTACCGGAAGGAAATGTCTGGTGGATACCTTTGACCGGAATTTTGAGTTCCAGGTGGAACACGTTTCCCTTGCCAAAAAAGCGGATCTGGTGCTGATCGCACCGGCAAGCGCCAATGTCATCGGAAAGATGGCAAACGGCATTGCGGACGATATGCTGACCACCACCGTCCTGGCATGTACGACCTGTCCAAGGCTGATCGCTCCGGCGATGAACACCCGGATGTTCGGAAATTCCATCGTGCAGGAAAACATGAAAAAGCTGGAGGCGCATGGGTTTGAGATCATCCAGCCGGCGGTGGGCTATCTGGCGTGCGGCGATACCGGTTCGGGAAAGATGCCGGAGCCTTCGGTGCTTTTTGAGTATGTGCTTCAGAAGATTGCCCTGGAAAAAGATCTGTCCGGAAAAAAGATCCTGGTCACGGCAGGACCGACCCGGGAACCTCTGGATCCGGTACGCTTCCTGACCAATCATTCTACCGGCAAGATGGGATACGCACTGGCGAAGATTGCAGCTATGCGTGGGGCGGAGGTGACTCTGGTATCCGGCCCTGTGGAGCTTCAGGCACCGCTGTTTGTGCGAAAGCTGGATGTAACGACGGCGCGGGAGATGTTTGAGACTGTACGGGCATATGCTCCGGAGCAGGACATTATCATCAAGGCGGCTGCTGTTGCGGATTACCGTCCGGTGCATGTGAGCAGTGAGAAAGTCAAGAAATCGGACGGCGAACTGGAAATCCCGATGGAACGCACGGACGATATCCTGAAATATCTGGGCGAACACAAAAGGGAAGGCCAGTTCCTGTGCGGTTTTTCCATGGAAACGGAGAACATGCTGGAAAATTCCAGGAGAAAGCTGGAAAAGAAGAACCTGGATATGATCGTTGCCAACAATCTGAAGACCGCGGGCGCGGGCTTTGGAACGGATACCAATGTGGTGACGATCCTGACTGAGGATGAGACAGAGGAACTTCCGGTGATGAGCAAGGAAGAAGTGGCACAGAAGATTCTGGATCAAATTTTGAGCCGTATCCAGCAAAATGGATAAAAGCCGCGCAAAAGCGGAAATCCATTTTATCGTCGGGGAAAACTGTACCGGATCAGCCCGGATAGTATTCTCCCGAGGAAACCCGAAAACCAATCAGATTGTACAGTATCCATAGTCATTCAGCCAGGTCTGCGCATTTACTGCGCAGAACGTATGAATACGCAGTGCCTGCGGGCAGAGGAACTGTAACAAGGAGGACATTATGACAACAAAATCGAACACAGCAAAACGTGCCTCAGGAGTACGCAATTCTACCAGAAAGCTTGCCCTGATGGCATTATTTTCCGCACTCATCGTTCTGATGGCATTCACGCCCTTTCTGGGTTATATTCCATTGGGATTCACACGGGCGACCATTATCCACATTCCTGTGATCCTTGGCTCACTGATGCTGGGACCATCCAAAGGAGCCATTCTGGGAGTTGTTTTCGGGCTGACCAGCCTGATCAACAATACGGTGAATCCGACGGCGACTTCTTTTGTATTTTCCCCTTTTTATTCTCTGGGAGAGTTTGAAGGCGGGGCAGCCAGCCTGCTGATCTGTTTCGGCCCGAGAATCCTGACCGGCGTGGTTCCGTGGTATGTTTACCGTTTCTTTCAGAAGATCAGAAAACGGGCGAAGGCAAATGATATGGTGTCTCTGGCTGCGGCGGGCGTATCCGGCGCGCTGACCAACACGCTTCTGGTCATGAGCCTGATCTATCGGTTTTTCGGAAGCCAGTACGCGGCGGCAAGCGGAGAAGCGGCAAATGCCGCATACCTTTTTATTCTGTCCATCATCGGGATCAACGGAGTCCCGGAGGCGATTGTGGCGGGAATCCTGCTGGCGCTGCTTGGCAGGGTGCTGATGAATGAAAAAGTTCGTGCAAATATAGGAGTGTAACCATGATCTTAGCGATTGATATCGGAAATACAAACATCGTGCTTGGATGCATTGAGGGAAAAAGGACGCGTTTTATCGAACGGTTATCCACAGACAAGGGAAAGACGGAGCTGGAATACGCGATCCATTTGAAAAACGTTTTGGAAATCTACAGCGTGGATCCGGAGGAACTGGAGGGCGGCATCCTGTCCTCCGTTGTTCCGCAGATCACCGAAATGTTCCGGAAAGCGGCAGAGAAAGTGATCAAAGCGCCGGTTAAGGTTGTGGGTCCGGGGCTGAAAACCGGGCTCAATATTATCATGGATAATCCGGGAAGTCTCGGCAGTGATCTGGTCGTTGATTCGGTGGCGGCGATGGCGGAGTATCCGCTTCCGCTGATCATTGTGGATATGGGAACAGCAACGACGGTGTGTGTGCTGAACAACAAGGGCAATTACATCGGCGGCATGATCCTGCCGGGCGTCCGTACATCGCTCGACGCTCTGGTGGCAAACGCGGCGCAGCTTTCCCAGATCAGCCTGGAAGCTCCGAAGAAGATCATCGGAACGAATACCCTGGACTGTATGAAGAGCGGCATCATCCATGGAAATGCCTCCTGTATCGACGGTCTGATCACCCGGATCGAGGAAGAACTTGGCGAACCATGTACCACGGTGGCTACCGGAGGGCTGGCAAAGGTGATCATTCCGTACTGCAAAAAAGACATTATCCTGGATGATAATCTGCTGTTGAAAGGGCTTCAGATCATTTACGAAAAAAACAGATAACTCCTTATTCCGGAAAACAAGAATGGCCAAGTTCGCTGAGAAATACCTGAAGCGGGAGAGAAATCCTTCGCTGTGTGTTATAGATGACCTGGATCGCAAGCTGGATCTGGTAGCTGTCCACATCGATGAGGGAAATCTCTCCTCTGGAGAGCGCATCTTTCAGCGTGAACACAGGCAGCAGGCCGATGCCGAGCAGACGGGAAACGGCGTTGATGATATAGGAAGTATGACCGATCTCCATGGCGCATTCCAGGTGAAGACCGGCGGTGGCAAGATCGTTTTCGAATACCTGGCGGTAATTGCAGCCCTTTTCCGTGAGAATAAAGCGCTCCTGCAGCAGACGTTCCAGGGAAACGTTCTTCTGGCCTGCCAGAGGATGGCTTCGGGCACAGAAAAAGGAAATATCAGAAGGAAAGGTACGTGCGGTCTTCCAGTTGGGACGAATGATCGTTTTGTCCAGCAGGAAAATCACGTCGAAGATGCCTTTGTCGAGATCTTCCATGGCCTTCAGAGTTGTAACTACTTCAAGACGAAGGGAGATTTTCGGGTATTTTTCCTGAAACGTATAAAACAGATCGGTGTATTCTGAGGAACAGAGTGTTTCCATGATGCCGATATTCAGGTTGCCTTCCGGTTCTTCGGTCCGGTGAAAATGGTTGATCGCCATCGCTTCGTATTTGGAAATCTGATAAGCGTACTTTAAAAACTCCTGTCCGGCTGCCGACAATCGGATCCGTTTTCCATTGCGTTCAAACAGGTTTGCGTGAAGTTCGTTCTCCAGCTGCTGGATCTGCATGGTAACCGTGGATTGCGCGTAGCCAAGTTCTGCAGATGCCTTGGTAAAGTTTTGAAATTCTGCTACTTTGATAAAAGTGTGAATGTTTTTTAGTTCCATCTCGCTTTCTTTTCTTCCTTTCTTTTGTGAAAACAGGTAAATACCGAAATGTTTTTGGGAGGATGCGTGGTTTATATCAAGAAAACTGATTTAACTTATTATATATTTTCATTTTTCATAATGCAAGTGTTATGATATAATCCTTTTTAGAATAAATATACAGTTTATACAGTTTGCATCGCCGGAAAAGGGTATGATCCGGTGACAGTGATTTATGGAAAAACGTACATACTTTTCACAAAGAAGTGACATCAGGCAATACGTCGGATGCGGACAACGGCCGGCGAAAGGCTTCTGCTTGGAAAAGCATGGTACGCTTTTTGTATATCCGGGCTTTTTTGCGGGCAGGCAGAATTCCGGGACTGTATATGGGAGCGTGTCTGAAAATTTATTTCAGAAAACTGCACGCTTGGAAAAAACAAAGGAAAAGGAAGTGATAGAGAATGGTGCTGGCGGAGAATGTGTATCATACTTTTGTGCAGATCCTGAAGGAAGAACTTGTTCCAGCGTTCGGATGCACAGAGCCCATTGCCATCGCCTACTGTGCGGCAAAAGCCAGAGAAGTGCTGGGAGCTGTTCCTGAAAGGGTCGATATTCAGGCCAGTGGAAATATTATTAAGAATGTGAAAAGCGTGATCGTGCCGAACACAGACGGGCTGAAAGGCATTCCGGCGGCGGCGGCAGCCGGCATTGTCGGCGGATGTGCGGAGAAAAAGCTGGAAGTGATCTCGGCGGTGACAGACGAACAGAAACACAGGATGCGAGAATATCTGGAAAAGACGCCGTTTGATGTGAAGCCCCTGGCGGACGGTGACAAGCTGGATATCCTGATCACGGTTTACGCGGGAGAGCATCAGGCAAAAGTGCGGATCTCCAGAACACACTGCAATATAGCGATGATCTCCAAAGATGGGGAAATCATCTACCGGGAAGAGGCGGCTGCCTGTCAGGAAGAGATGCCGAAGGCTGACAGATCTCTCCTCAGTGTGAAAAATATTATTCAGTTTGCACAGGAAGTAAATCTGGAAGATGTCCGTGAAGTACTGGACCGGCAGATTTCCTATAATTACAGAATTGCCCGTGAGGGAATGGAACATGACTGGGGCGCCAATATTGGAAGCATCCTGGTAAAAACCTACGGAGATGACGTAAAGATCATGAGTAAGGCGATGGCTGCAGCCGGATCCGATGCGAGAATGAGCGGCTGCGAGCTGCCGGTAGTCATTAATTCTGGAAGTGGAAATCAGGGCATCACAGTTTCCGTGCCGGTGATTGTCTATTCCGAATATCTCAAAAGTTCCAGGGAGGAACTGTACCGGGCGCTGGTAATTTCCAATCTGATTGCCGTACATATCAAGCATGGCATCGGACCGTTATCAGCATTTTGCGGGGCAGTCAGCGCAGGCTGTGCGGCAGGATGCGGAATCGCATACCTGTACGGCGGCAGGGAAGAAGAGATTGCCCATACGTTAGTGAATTCTCTTGCGACCGTTTCCGGTATCTTCTGCGACGGAGCCAAGGCATCCTGCGCAGCGAAAATTGCCGCTTCCGTGGAGGCGGGGATTCTCGGGTACTTTATGTATGTGAATGGTCAGCAGTTTTATGCGGAAGATGGAATTGTCTCCAGCGGCGTTGAGGATACGATCCGCAATGTCTGCCGCCTAGGCGCAAATGCGATGAATGAGACAGACGAGGAGATTATCCGTATTATGACTCACTGCGACTGAGCGATGCCCGGCGATGACGCAGCAGAAGAGAATTGCAGCTGATTGAGACAAACAAGCTACACAAGAAGGAGGAAAAAAATGAAGAACATGAAAAAATGGTTGGCATTGTTTCTTGCAGGTACGCTGGCGGCAGGAATGCTTGCCGGTTGCGGCGGATCGGATAATTCCGGTTCCACATCTGCATCGGGAAGTTCCCAGACGTCATCTGCGTCTTCCACCGAAGATACAGGCGATGGTACGATGGATTCCGTGCAGGAACTGAATCTGGTATTTACGGATCTGAAGACGCTGGACGTCAATGACGTAAGAAATGCAAATGAGTTCCAGGTGTTGTCTCAGGTACAGGAAGGTCTGTTCCGTACCTTTACGGATGAAGAAGGAAACGCGGTGGTTGAGAACGCAGGGTGCGAGGATTATACGGTATCTGATGACGGACTGGTTTATACCTTTACTCTCCGCGACCATCAGTGGTCCGATGGACAGCCGGTAACGGCACAGCAGTATGTGGATTCGATCAAGAGACTGCTGAATCCGGAAAACGCATTTGCATATGCGTTTTTGGCTTATGATATTGAGAATGCGGAAGCTTATTATAATGGAGAAGCGTCTGCAGACGATATAGGCGTAAGAGCGATCGACGATAAGACGCTGGAAATCAGACTGCAGGCAGCAATCCCGTTCTTTGTAAAGAAACTTGCGAATGTATGTTTCTTCCCGGTACGTCTGGATGTGATCGAGGCGGGCGGCGAATCTTATGCGACAGATTACACCAAACAGGTATACAACGGACCGTTTGTGATCGAAAGCCGTATCCTGGATAATGAGATGGTTCTGGCAAAGAATGAGAATTATTGGGACGCGGACAATGTGCACCTGGAGAAAGTTACTCTGAAGGTAGTAGCAGAATCTGCGACTCAGTCTCAGCTGCTGGAATCCAAAGAGCTGGATGTTGTAGAGGCAAAAACGGATTACGTTCAGAAATGGCAGTCGATGGTAGACCAGGGAACGCTGGTAAGCCGTTCTGTGGTAAAACCGGCTTCTACCTATATGATTTTCAACCAGCATACAGGAGGAACCTCCGGTCTGATGAACAATGCAAAGGTACGTCTGGCACTGTCTCTGGCAATTGACCGTGAGGAACTGAATGAGGTGATCTACAGCGGACAGAATACTCCGGCATATGGTCTGATCCCATACAACATGCTGTCCGGAGACGTAGAATTCCGCAGTGAAGCAGAAGAACCGCTGACTGCTGTAATGGCAGAGTACGATACGGATGAAAAGATTGTTGATCTGTTTACCGAAGGTGTGGAAGAGGAAGGAAAGTCCGTGGATGAAGTAGAATTGACTCTTCTGAGCCAGGCACAGGATACACAGAACGAATCCTTCCTGGAGTACATGAAACAGACCTGGGAGGATATGTTTGGCATCACTGTAACTGTAAATATCTGTCCGGATTCTGCAACTTTTGTAGCTGAGAGAGACAGCTATAAGTATGATACCTATAACATGGGATGGAACGGAGATTATGATGATCCGATGACGTTCATGGAACTCTGGAATACGGAAAGCGGCTATGCGAAATTCATGGGCGGTTACAGCAACGCTGAATTTGACGAGATGTTCGATTCTCTGTCATTGATGACCGATACTGCGGAACGTACAGAAGTGTACAAAGAGATGGAACAGAATCTGGTAGCTGAAAACGCCGGAATGGCGCCTTTGTATTATGGAAATTCCCAGTTCTTTGTTCAGGAATACGTTAAGAATCTGAGTACGCCGAACTTCGGAGCGGCGCTTGAATTCAGCCGGGCATATATTTCAGGCAAAGAATAATGTAATGGTAAAGGCGGAAGGCGTACAGTGGTATCCTTCCGCCTTTTTGTCATTCCGGACAGGTTCCGGCGGACTCAATAGGAGGCATTATGATTAAATACACGATCAGAAGATTTATTACGATGTTGTTTACGCTGTTTATTATAGCGACGGCTACTTTCTTTCTGCTCGCGGCTGTACCTGGAGACGCACTTTCAGCGAGAGCAGAGCGGCTGCCTGAAAACATCAAGGAAAACCTTTATAAGAAATACGGCCTGGATAAGCCGGTGATGGAGCGGTATGTGATCACGATGAGAAGTATGCTCCACGGGGATTTTGGCGAGTCGATCACCTATGAAGGGCAGACGGTAAGTTCAATTATCAGAGACAAAGGGCCGGTTTCGGCGCGGCTCGGAATCCAGCAGATGCTGCTGGGAGTTACGGTAGGTTTGCTGCTGGGCATTGTGGCGGCGATTAAGAAAGGCACCTGGATTGATTATCTGGTGGTTACATTGTCGATTGTCTTTATCTCGGTACCCAACCTGGTGTTCGGTCTTCTGCTTCAGAAGGTGTTCGGAGGAACGCTGGGTTGGTTCCCGGTTATCGGCTGGCCGCAGGGCGAGGATCTGTGGTTCGGCGGGTGGGAGTATACGGTTCTGCCTACGCTCACCGGCTGCTTTGCGTATATTGCAACCTATGCGCGTTTACTGAAAACGTCAATGCTGGATGTAATCAATCAGGATTATGTGCTGACTGCAGAATCTAAAGGACTGAGCAGAAGCCAGGTAATCCGAAGACATGTGATTCGAAATTCCTTTATTCCGGTCATGACACAGCTCCCTATGAGCGTGGCGATGTGTATTACCGGCTCTTTCTTTGTGGAAAATATCTTTTCTATTCCCGGCCTGGGCTTGTATTATGTCAATGCCGTCAGTGGACGGGATACTTCCATCGTGCTTGGAAATACTGTGATTATCGCGGCGCTTTATATTATCGTTATCTTTATTACGGATATTCTGTATACGCTGGTTGACCCGAGAATCAGGATCCGAGGCGGAAAGAAGTAGGGAGGATGAAAATGGCAGAGTTGACAAAAGAACGTTTCAAAAAAGTAGCGTCCGACCGATTTGATAAAGACGTGATCAGCCGTCCGACGATCAGCTACTGGGGAGACGCATGGAGAAGACTGAAGAAAAATCCTGTGGCGATGTTTTCGCTTGTATTATTGATTTTATGTATTATCATGACGATTGTCGGTCCGTATATTCGCGGCTTGGATTTCGTTTCGGTAAATGGCATTAAGAAAAATCTCGGGCCTTCTTCAGAATTTTGGTTTGGATCGGACAGTCTTGGCCGTGATCTGTTTTCCAGAGTCTGGATGGGTGCGCGTGTATCGATTATTGTAGCGCTTGTCTGTACGGCAATCCAGATCGTGATCGGATGTATTTATGGCGGAATTATGGCATATTACGGTGGAATCGTAGATGAAGTCATGATGAGAATTCTTGAGATCATTACCTCTATGCCGTCGCTGTTGATCACGCTTCTGGTGATGATGGTTCTTGAAAAATCTGTGGGAGCCCTTGTATTTGCCATGTGTGTGACTGCATGGTGCGGAACAGCTCGTCAGATGCGTGGACAGATCATGCAGCTGAGAGAATCGGAATATGTAATGGCTGCGGATTGTCTTGGGGCAAGTCCGATGCGTATTATTATCAAGCATATGATTCCGAATACGCTGAGTATTCTTATTCTGAACGTTGCTTCCAGTATTCCGAATTATATTTTCACAGAGGCTTCTCTGAGTTTCCTGGGAATGGGCTTGGATTCCAACAGTATCAGTCTCGGAGTTTTGATCTCCAATGGCCGGGCAGCGCTGGACCTGTATCCGTATCAGTTGTTCTTTCCGGCGCTGGTGCTCTGCGTCATCGTGCTGGCCTTTAACCTTCTGGGAGATGGACTGAGAGATGCATTAGACCCAAGATTACGTCAGTAAGAGAGGATGTACAGATGAGTAAATTATTAGAGGTGAAAAATCTCAGGGTATCTTATCATACATATGCCGGAGAGGTTCAGTCAGTCCGGGGTGTCTCTTTCGATCTGGATGAGGGAGAGGCAATCGCAATCGTCGGGGAATCAGGCTGCGGAAAATCCGTAACGGCAAAGACGATCATGGGATTGATCAAGGAGCCCGGCAAGATCAAAGAGGGAAGCGAGATTATTTACCGCGGACAGGATATTCTGAAATTATCGAAAAAGGAACTGGGACAGTATCGGGGAAAGGAAGCTGCCATCATTTTCCAGGATGCGCTTGCTGCACTGAATCCGACCATGCGCGTCGGAAAGCAGATTATGGAAAATATTCTGCAGCACAACAAATCCATGAGTAAGAGTGAAGCTTTTGAGGAAGCGGTCAAAATGCTTGATATGGTTGGAATCCCGGATGCGCGCCAGAGAGCGAAACAGTATCCCCATGAGTTTTCAGGCGGAATGCGCCAGAGAGCAATGATCGCGATTGCCTTTGCCTGCCAGCCTAAGCTTCTGATCGCGGATGAGCCTACAACGGCATTGGATGTAACAATCCAGGCACAGATCATGCGGTTGATCAAGGAACTGCAGAAAAAGCTGAATACTTCCGTAATTCTGATTACACACGATCTGGGTGTTGTCGCAAACGTTGCAAAACGAATTGTAGTTATGTATTCCGGAAAAATCGTGGAGAGCGGAAACAGCGAGGATATTTTCTATCATCCGAAACATCCTTATACCTGCGCGCTTCTGAATGCTGTCCCACGGCTGGATCTGGAAAATAAGCAGGTACTTGCATCAATCGAGGGAACGCCGCCGGATCTTCTGAATCCGCCGAAAGGATGTCCGTTCTGCACACGGTGCAAATATTGTATGGAAATCTGCTGTGAGGAACTTCCGGAAATGACACAGTTTGAAGATGGCCATCAGGCAGCATGTTGGCTGCACCATCCGATGGCTGCAGACTGTGAACGTCCGAAAGAAATGGAGGTCAGCAAATGAGCGAAGCGATTTTAGAAGTAAAAGACCTGTGCAAGCATTTTCACGTTGGCAAAAACAGAATTCTGAAAGCGGTGGATCATGTTTCCTTTTCTATCCGTGAAGGTGAAACACTGGGGATGGTAGGAGAGTCCGGATGCGGAAAGACAACCTGCGGAAGAACCTGTATCGGATTGTATGATAAAACCTCAGGTCAGGTGCTTTACAAAGGAAAGGACGTACATCAGCTGAAAGGTGCTGAAAAGATCGCGTTTAAGAAAGAGGTGCAGATGATCTTCCAGGATCCGTACGCATCATTGGACCCGAGGATGACAGTGGCGGACATTGTGGCAGAAGGAATTGACATTCATCACTTGGCAAAGAATCGTAAAGAGAGAGAAGAAAAAATCTATCATTATCTGAACCTGGTAGGACTGAACAAAGAGCATGCCAATCGGTTTGTCCATGAATTTTCAGGCGGACAGCGTCAGCGTATCGGGATCGCCCGTGCTCTGGCGGTAGAACCTAAATTTATTGTGCTCGATGAGCCAATTTCGGCGCTTGATGTATCGATTCAGGCACAGATCGTCAATCTTTTGATTAAACTACAGAAGGAGATTGGACTGACTTATCTGTTTGTTGCACATGATCTGTCAATGGTCAAACATATTTCCGACAGAGTTGCGGTTATGTATCTCGGAAATATGGTGGAGCTGACGTCCTCCGAGGATTTGTACAGCAAACCACTTCATCCATATACCAGGGCTTTGATGTCGGCGATTCCAATTCCGGATCCGAAGGTAGAGGCAGAGAGAGAAAAGACTTGTATTCATCTTGAAGGAGAGGTGACAAGTCCGATCAATCCGCCGGAGGGATGCAATTTCTGTAAGAGGTGCCAGAATGCAATGGAAATTTGCAAACATAAGAAGCCGGAGCTTCGGGAAGTAGAGCCGGGCCATTTCGTCGCGTGTCATTGTTTCAACAAGGAGAATTAAAGAATAAAAGGAGAACTCCATGATTCAGAAAATTGTCAGAGATTCCATAAAAACGATCGGACTCGGACTGGCGATCGGCGCCGGCCTGTTTGTTATACTATGGATCATAGGAACTCTGGCAGGCGGCTGGGATGTAACTGCCGGGCTGGAAACTGCTAGAGCAGGAATGTTTATCGGAGGAGCGCTGGGCCTGTTTGTTCTTGCCGGAAGCAATCTGTTTTTCCGGTATAAGCAGGAATGGAAACATAAGGATGCCTGGAAAAAGATATATTCTGTGTTTTCCTATAAAGTTGTTCTGGGAATTGCCAGTTTGGTGGTGCTGGTTATGGCGTCAGCGCTGGATTATGCCATGTATTATCTGTGAGGTGAACTGCAGTGAAATGCCGCTGTTTACAGGCGCTGTAAGTCAATAGAAAAAAGCTTTGTCCGTTTGCATTTTTGGTTTTTATTGCAAAATGGGACAATCAAAACGTATACAGCAAGTGAGGAGTAATTCCAGCTTGCTGTATTTTTTTCATTACACTCTGGACATTCCATACTGGATTTGATATGTTAACGTCAGATGGAGAAATCGGATGGATTCTTCTCTGAAAAGCAGAACGATATCAGATGCAGAAAGGGGTATGAAACAATGAGACAAAAACTGCTGCACGACAATTGGCAAATGACACGCCGCGGTATAAATGACTGGATTCCGGCAGTGGTTCCCGGAAGTGTGTACGGGGATCTTCTTGCAAACGGGCGGATGGACGATCCCTACTACCGGGACAATGAGCTGAAAGCACTGGAGATCATCGGAGATGATTTTGAGTACGTGACACATTTCGATGTGCGGGAGGATTTTCTGAAAGAGGAAAAGCTGATCCTTCGTTTTGACGGAATTGACACCATTGCGGACATCATGCTCAACGGAACATTTCTCGGACATACGGAAAACATGCACCGGATTTTCGAATATTCTGTCAGGGAATTGCTGAAACCGGAGGATAATGAACTGAGGGTACTGCTTTTCTCACCCACCAGGTACCTTGAGCAGGCCTACGAGAAACAGCCGATCGAAGGCAGCTCCGACGCCATGCGTGGCTTTCCGTATCTGCGGAAGGCGCATTGCATGTTCGGATGGGACTGGGGTCCGCGCCTTCCGGATGCGGGAATCTGGCGGGATGTAAGCCTTCTGGCATTCTCCGGCGCCAGATTTGACAGTGTGTACATAACACAGGAACATCATGACGGCATAGTTGACCTGAACTTCCAGATCGATCTGGAAGAGACATTTGACAGCAGAACACTGCGCTTGACGGATCAGGGCTGTTATCAGACTGCAGGGGGACAGCTGCTCTATGGAGCGGATGGAAAGACACTTCTGGCTGATCCGGAACACACGTCCGGATATTTCTATAAGATCACGGTAACGGATCCGGATGGATGCAGCCGGAGCTATGGGGAAAGTCCGTCTGTGATCACCATAGAGGATCCAAAACTCTGGTGGCCAAATGGCTATGGGGATCAGCCCCTTTATGGGATCAAAGCAGAATTATGGGAAGGGGCAGGGGAAGAGGTCCGGCTGCTGGATACCTGGGAAAGACGTATCGGGCTGCGGACGATGACCATGCACCTGGAAAAAGATGCGTGGGGCGAGCAGTTTGCCCATGAAGTCAATGGCGTGCGTATTTTCGCCATGGGCGGCGATTATATTCCGGAGGATAACCTGCTTGGCCGTGTCACAAAGGAACGTACCTATGAGCTGCTGAAACAGGCGAGGGATGCTCATTTCAACTGTATCCGTGTATGGGGCGGCGGAAATTATCCTTACGATGGATTCTGGGATGCCTGTGATGAACTGGGACTGATCGTGTGGGAAGATTTTATGTTTGCCTGTGCGGTCTATGATCTGACTCCGGAATTTGAAGAGAATATCACACAGGAATTTATCGACAATATCAAACGGATCCGCCACCATGCCTCCCTGGGGCTGTGGTGCGGAAACAACGAGATGGAACAGTTTGTCAGCGAGGGACAGTGGGTGACTCATCCGAAACAGAAGAGCGACTATGTGAAAATGTATGAGTATATCATCCCTAAGATATTGGAAATCTACGACCCGAACACCTTCTACTGGCCGGCAAGCCCGTCCTCCGGCGGAGCCTTTGATGATCCCAATGGAGAGGACCGGGGAGATGTTCATTACTGGGATGTCTGGCATGGGAACAAACCCATCACGGAATACAGGAAGTTCCATTTCCGTTATCTTTCCGAATTTGGCTTCCAGTCTTTCCCGTCGCTGAAGACCTGCGAGACTTTTACGGAGCCGGAAGACCGGAATATTTTCTCCTATGTGATGGAGAAGCATCAGAGAAACCAGACGGCAAATGGAAAGATCATGAATTATATGGAACAGACGTTCCTGTATCCCGGCAGCTTTGATTCCGTGCTTTACGCTTCCCAGCTTCTTCAGGCGGAGGCAATCCGCTATGGCGTGGAACATTTCCGGCGGAACCGGGGCCGCTGTATGGGAACGGTGATCTGGCAGCTCAATGACTGCTGGCCGGTGGCGAGCTGGTCCTCGATCGATTACTGCGGACGCTGGAAAGCCCTGCATTACTATGCAAAACGATTTTTTGCTCCGCTGATGGTGTCCTGTGCGGAGGAGGGAATTCTGACCCAGGATACCAATCCAAACGCCCAGCCATATCATGTGAACAAATCCATTCATCTGAATGTGGCAAATGAAACGATGCAGGAGCAGGAAGTTACCGTGCGTTATGCACTGCGGGATGCGGATGCCAGAATTCTGAGAGAGGGAAGCGCAAAGCTTACCGTCCCGGCGCTGGCTTCGGTGTGGCTTCCAAAGGAGGAGATGGAGGACGCAGATCTGTATTCCAATTACGTCAGTTATGAGATGGAGGCCAACGGTCAGGTGGTCTCCCGCGGCAGTGTCCTGTTCTGTGCTCCGAAGCATTTCCGTTTCCGGAATCCGGAACTGGAGGTACGTGCAGAAGGCGACGAGCTGGTCATCACTGCCGGAGCATACGCCAGAAGTGTTGAAATTATCAATGAGAACGACGACATGCTTCTGGAAGACAACTACTTCGATATGAATGCCGGAGAAAGGAGGATCCGTATCCGGAAAGGCACGCCCGCCGGGCTGAAGATCCGAAGCGTCTACGATATCCGTTAAAAGAAAAAGCCAGGCTTCCGAACGTGACCGGAAGCCTGATTTTTTTGCGGGAAAAAGAAGCGTGCTGGAAGATTTCTTTCTGCAGCCGGTTTTCAGCGATGGACGTACGATTTGACAGAAAGAAGAATCGGTGTTACACTGTGCCTATAACAAATGTAAAAACAAAAGAAAGGCAACCACTATGTATTGTGAAAGGATTCAGATTGATTTTAACAGTGATGAAGCGCTTTACATCCAGCTTCGCAACCAGATCATCCTGGGAATTGCGACCTCACGGCTGCAGGAAGGGGATACTTTGCCCTCTGTGCGGCAGATGGCGGAAACAATCGGAATCAATATGCATACGGTAAATAAAGCGTACAGTGTTCTTCGTCAGGAGGGGCTTTTGTGTATTGACCGCCGCCGGGGAGCCGTGATCCGGATCAATGCCGACAAGCTGTATGCGATGGAAGAACTGCAGATGGAGCTGAGAGTCATTCTCGCCAAGGCAGTCTGTAAGAATATTACCAAAGAAGAAGTGCACCAGATGGTGGACCAGATTTACAGCGAATACGAAGAATAAAGGAGACAACATCTATGCAGGAAAATTACACCAGCCAGGCACGAAATGCCCTGGCGATGGCTGAAAAGACGGCAAAGCGCTGTCAGCACAGCTATATAGGAACGGAACATCTTCTTCTGGGACTTCTGATGGAACCGGAAGGGACAGCGGGAATTCTTCTTGCCGAGTTCGGAGTGGAGCAGGAGCGGCTTCTGGGTCTGATTGACCGCCTGATCGCGCCGAGCGGCAGTACCGCCGTGACTTCTGCGCCGGGGCTGACCCCGAGAGCGCGCCGTCTGCTGGACAACGCCCAGGAGGAAGCGGCACGCCTGAAAAGTGAGGAAGTGGGAACGGAACATATCCTTCTCGCCATGCTGCGGGAGAGCGACTGCGTTGCCACAAGACTTCTGTACACCATGGGAGTCAATATCCAGAAACTGTATTCTGCCCTTCTCAATGCGATGGGAGAGGCGGGAAGTTTGACGAAAGAGGAGATCCAGGCGAAACTCGGCATGGCGAAAGGCGGAGAAAATTCCGCGACGCCTACCCTGGATCAGTACAGCCGGAATCTGAACGAAATGGCAAAACAGGGCAGACTGGATCCTGTCATTGGCCGCCAGGCGGAGATTGACCGGGTGATCCAGATCCTCAGCCGAAGAACCAAGAACAATCCGTGCCTTGTGGGAGAGCCTGGCGTTGGAAAGACTGCCATCGTGGAAGGGCTTGCCCAGAGGATCGTACAGGGTGTTGTGCCGGACACGATTAAAAACAAGCGTGTGGTCGTTCTGGATCTGTCAGGAATGGTTGCGGGCAGCAAGTACCGCGGCGAATTTGAGGAGCGGATCAAGAACGTTGTGCGGGAAGTCATGGAAAACAAAAATGTACTTCTCTTTATAGATGAGCTGCACACGATCATCGGCGCAGGCGGCGCCGAGGGCGCTCTGGATGCGTCGAATATCCTGAAACCGTCTCTTTCCAGAGGCGAGATCCAGCTGATCGGAGCGACGACCCTGGAGGAATATCGGAAATATATTGAAAAAGATGCGGCGCTGGAACGCCGTTTCCAGCCGGTGACCGTGGAAGAGCCGACAGAGGAACAGGCAAAGGAGATCCTTGAAGGAGTGCGCCCTTACTATGAGCGCCACCATGGCGTGGAGATCAGTGACGCTGCGCTGGATGCAGCGGTGAAGATGAGCACCCGCTATATCCACGACCGCTTTTTGCCGGACAAAGCCATTGACCTGATGGATGAAACGGCATCGCGGGTACAGCTCGGTGGTTTCAAGATTCCGGAAGCGCTGGAGGAAAATGAGAAAAAACACAAACGGCTTCTGGAAGAAAAAGAGCAGGCGATCAAAGACGGAGATTTCGAGAAGGCACGCGCTATTCAGGAAGAGCAGGCTGAGGTGGAAAAGAAGCTGAAAGCAGCCCGGGCACGTTTTGAAAAACGGTGCCGCGACAGAAAACTGACGGTGACGGAGGAGGATATTGCGGCTACGGTATCTTCCTGGACGAAGATCCCGGTGCAGAAGCTTGCGGAGGAGGAATCCAGACGGCTGGCAAAGCTGGAGCAGATCCTTCACAAACGAGTCATCGGACAGGACGAGGCAGTCAAGGCGGTAGCCCGCGCGATCCGCAGAGGCAGAGTAGGTCTGAAAGATCCGAATCGTCCGATCGGTTCCTTCCTGTTCCTTGGCCCAACCGGTGTGGGAAAAACAGAGCTGTCCAAAGCGCTGGCGGAGGCTGTTTTCGGAACGGAGCAGGCAATGATCCGCGTCGATATGTCTGAATACATGGAGAAACACAGCGTTTCCAAAATGATCGGATCGCCGCCAGGCTATGTGGGATATGAGGAAGGCGGACAGCTTTCCGAAAAAGTGCGCAGAAATCCGTACAGTGTGATCCTGTTTGATGAAATCGAGAAAGCGCATCCGGACGTATTCAATATTCTTCTTCAGGTGCTGGATGACGGTCATATCACCGACGCCCAGGGCAGAAAAGTTGATTTTAAGCAGACGTGCATCATTATGACTTCCAATGCCGGCGCCCAGTCCATTGTAGAGCCGAAACGGCTGGGATTTCTGTCGGAGGAAGACGCGAAAAAGGGTTACGAATATATGAAAGGTCAGGTTATGGAGGAAGTCCGCCGGATGTTCAAGCCGGAGTTCCTGAACCGTATCGATGAGACTATTGTATTCCATCAGCTGACGAAACAGGATATGAAGAAGATTATCAGTATCCTGCTAAAAGACCTGATTGGACGGTGTAAGACACAGATGGATATTGAACTGAAGATCCGTGATGCAGTGAAAGATCATCTGGTGGATACAAGCTATGACAGCAAATATGGAGCGCGTCCGCTGAAACGGGCAATTCAGAATCAGCTGGAGGATCCTCTGGCTGAAGCAATCCTCTCCGGAACCATCAAAAAAGGTGATACAGTTGCCGTTGGAATTCGTAAAAAAGAAATAAAATTTTCTGTATGCAACTAGAAAAATCAGAGAAATTATGATATTATCTAGACAGGAAAAACGAGCCTGATTAGCAGTCGATGTACTGGCAGGCAGAACAACAAAAGAGAATACCGGGGAGGGCATTTCAAATGTCAGTAATTAAAGAATTGATCCGTACAGAAGCAGATGGCGGAATCAGCTTTGGAAACTATGAACTGGATCAGAAATCCAAGCTGTCTGATTTTGAGCACAAGGGAGATCTTTACAAGGTAAAGACTTTCCGGGAGATTACCAGACTGGAGAGAAACGGAGCTTTCGTTTATGAATCCGTTCCTGGAACCGCTGTCAGTGATCTGGTGCTGTTTGACGGAGGCGTGACATTTGCGGTAGAGGGACCGGAAGACGCGCAGATTACGGTTGAACTGGAAGCGGAGACAGAATATAAAGTAATTCTGGACGGAGTAAATGTGGGACATATGACGACGAATCTGGGCGGAAAGCTTTCCTTCAGTGTGGAGCTTGAAAAGGCAGAACAGATAAAAGTTGAGATTGTCCGTGTAGACTGAAACTGAAACAGAGGAAAAAAGCTGCTGTCGTAAAAAAACAGCGGCTTTTTTGTTTCATGGGGAAAGGAAGAGATATGGCAAAAGCAAAAAAAATGGTATTTTTCTGTCAGAACTGCGGTTATGAGTCCGCAAAGTGGATGGGGCAGTGCCCCGGATGCCGGGAATGGAATACCTTCGTGGAAGAACCGGTTCCGGCGAAGGCGGAAAGCAAAGGGAGAGCAGCAGGAGCAGGGGGCAGCACGGCAAAGCCTGTGCCGCTCTCGGAAATCGCGGTACAGAAGGAAGACAGGATGAGTACGGACATCGAGGAACTGGACAGAGTCCTGGGAGGAGGGATTGTTCCGGGATCACTAACCCTGGTGGGAGGCGATCCCGGAATCGGAAAATCTACCCTTCTTCTTCAGGTGTGCCGGCAGATGTCAGGCAAGGGAATTCCGGTCCTTTATATTTCAGGAGAGGAATCACTGCGCCAGATCAAGCTCCGCGCAGTGCGGATCGGAGATTTTACGGAGAACATGCGCCTTCTGTGTGAGACAAATCTGGAGACGATCCGTACGGTCATTGAACGGGAAAAACCGGAGATCGTGGTGATCGATTCTATTCAGACCATGTATAATGAGGAGGTTGGTTCTGCGCCGGGCAGTGTTTCACAGGTCAGGGAATCAACCAATGTGCTGATGCAGATTGCCAAAGGTCTTGGAGTTTCTGTATTCATCGTCGGCCATGTGACAAAAGATGGAAATGTAGCCGGTCCCCGTGTGCTGGAACATATGGTGGATACAGTTCTGTATTTCGAGGGAGACCGCCACGCATCCTACCGGATCCTGCGGGGAGTGAAAAACCGTTTCGGTTCCACCAATGAGATCGGTGTGTTTGAGATGCAGGCACAGGGATTGACGGAGGTGAAAAATCCATCGGAGTTTATGCTCGACGGAAAGCCGCAGGGAGCGTCGGGGTCCGTGGTCGCGTGCTCGATGGAAGGAACTCGTCCGATCCTGGTTGAGGTGCAGGCTCTTGTCTGCCACAGCAATTTTGGAATTCCAAGGAGAACAGCGGCGGGAACAGATTTCAACAGGGTCAATCTGCTGATGGCGGTTCTGGAAAAACGTGCGAGGATCAATCTGTCCGCCAGCGATGCCTATGTCAATATCGCGGGAGGAATCAAGATGAATGAGCCTGCCATTGACCTGGCGATTGCGCTGGCGGTGGTTTCCAGCCACAAGGATCTTGCCATTGATGACGGAATGGTCGTGTTTGGCGAAGTGGGTCTGAGCGGGGAAGTTCGCGCGGTCAATATGGCGGAGCAGAGAGTCCTGGAGGCGAGAAAGCTCGGCTTTACTTCCGTGATGCTGCCGAAAGTCTGTATGAAATCGGTGGAGGAAATCAAAGGGATCCGTCTGATTCCGGTAGACAATATCCTGGAAGCAATCCAGCAGATCCGCACGGCAAACTGAACAGTGAGACAGTGGAAAGGAGAAGGACATGTCAGAATTGAATTTTGAAAAGATGCTGGATCTCCAAAGAGAACTGCAGGAACGGTATAAAGGAAAATGGTCGCCGATCTGTCCGGAAACGGCGAAAAGCAAATTGCTCTATTTGTTTATAGAAGCAGGTGAGGCTGCAGATATTATAAAAAAACAGGGCGATGATGAAATTATGAAACATCCGGAGACGAGAAGACACTTCATAGAAGAGATGTGTGATACGCTGATGTATTTCAATGATATTCTTTTGTGCTATGGGATAACTCCGGAAGAGCTGGAACAGGTGTATCTGGAAAAACATGAAAAGAACATGAAGCGTTGGTAGCAGCGGGAGGCGGCCGTCTGACGAAAAGGCGGCGGCAACCGTCCTCATTGATGAGACCTAAATAAAAACGGCAAACAAAAATTGAAAAAAGTGGAAATAGAGACTTGACAGAAGAAAGAGCCTGTGGTAGGATATAGAAGTTCGCTGAGGGGACAAAACCTTAGTGAAAAGATAAAAGTTCGACAGAGAGTGACAGCATAAAAACTGATATGAAAATCTGAAAAACTTCTGAAAAAAGTTCTTGACAAGCGCAAAACGTTATGATAAAATGAACGAGTTGCTGCTGAAGCAGGAACGAAGAGTTCCGGAAACGGAACGGACCTTGATAACTGAACAGTGAAACAC
>DSTMC04003__coassemble_1038_pt1 | contig 25022 bp, 20 predicted proteins | sample DSTMC04003__metabat2_high_PE_023 | metagenome-assembled genome bin DSTMC04003 | reverse complement strand
ATTTACTTGCTTTTTGTTCCTGCAAGATATCCAGCAGTGTAAGTGGACGTTCTTTCTTTTTGTTGGAACGCTCTGGTTTTTCGGCGTTCTCCGGAATATTCCAGGTCTTTCCGGTAAGAAAAGCACCCTGCACACGCCCGTGAGCGCAGTAGTTTCTCACACTGCGCTCCGATATATTCCATTTTTTTGATATTTCAGCAACTGAAAGGTATCGCATCTGCTTTCCTCCGTTATCAATCGAATCCAATACTATGCGAATCTACATTATAGTATATCACATTACCGGCAATAAATCCAGAAAACTTCTGTATTGCACAATATATTTTTGCCGTTTTTGAAAGTTTCAATTATCAAAGCATAAAAAGAACCGGACTCACAGGCACGTGAAATCCAGTTCCCATTTTCTCTGATTCTATCCTTCATAAGTTTAACCTCGATTCATGATTTTTTTGTCACATCGAGACTCGTTGGTATAGTAGTGGTGTGGCAGACACCTTCCGAAGTCCGGAAACCCTTGATTCTTCTGGGTTTTTATAGATTTTTACTAATATTTCCGTGATAGTGGAAATCAGTATGTATCCCAGGCATATAGTCTGATATTCGAGTATATTGAAGTCCTTTATAATACCAAACGAGTTTATAGTCATTGCGCTTTCTTGTTGCCAAATAACTTAGAAAAACTATACAAAAAAGTGTAGACAAACGAACTGCTTTTAGTGAGTTAAAATGAGGATAAATTTCTCATTTTAACCCACTAAATCTTGACATAAGATTTTCCAGCTTTACAACAGCGCCATCGCTACCGTCCCGCCTGTCAGCAAAGCCAATCCAACGCCTGCTTTTCTGCTCAGCTTTTCTCCAAAAACAAAATAAGAAAACGCCACAGTGACTAGAACGCTCAGTTTGTCGATCGGCGCGACAACACTGGCAGGTCCATCCTGCAGGGCGTGGTAATAGCAGAGCCAGGAAGCGCCCGTCGCGATTCCGGAACAACAGATATAAAAAAGCTCTTTCCACGGAATTCCACGGAGTTCCTTTTGTTTTCCGGTGACAAACACCATCATCCAAGCCATCACCAGTACCACCGTTGTACGGATCGCAGTTCCCAGGTTGGACTCCACACCGGAAATTCCGATTTTACCGAGGATTGCTGTCAGGCTGGCGAAAAACGCCGAACCGCAGGCATAAAGAAACCAACTGCCCTTTCCTGACTGACTCGGTGTTTCCACATCTTTTTTCTCGATCATCAGCAGGATACCGACTGTGATGACGACAACCGCCGGAAGTTTCGGAAAGCTCAGCCCCTCATGGAGAAAAATCAGTGCCAGAAGAATTGTCAGAACCGTACTTGACTTGTCAATAGGCACCACTTTGTTGATATCTCCAATCTGGAGTGCCCGGAAATAGCAAAGCCATGACGCTCCGGTGGCTGCCCCGGAAAGAATCAGGAAGACCAGCGTCTTTCCGTCAATGGACGAAATCTCCGATTGCGCTCCGATCAGGAACACGATCAGCCAGGAAAACACGAGGATAACCACCGTTCGAATGGCAGTCGCCACGGTAGAATCCGTTTTCCGGATCCCGCATTTTGCAAGAATCGAGGTCACTCCCGCAAAAAAAGCAGAACCGGCCGCATACAAAAGCCACATCATATATCCCTTCTTTCTCCAGTGACTGTATGTATTTATCATACTCCAGAATCAGTGAAAAGTAAATGTTTAGCAGAAGTTCATCCAGTTGAACTGTTCCTGATTCTATCAGTTCCATAAATCCGCAACAAGAAAAACTATTCTGTCCGCTTGTTTCTTTTGCGCAGATATGGTAATATCAGGATAGTCAAAAGGTCGAAACAGAGCATCTTCTGTACGGCCTTTTTCATACGGAGGAACTATTATGCATACACTAAAACGATTTATCCATTACTACGGCCCCTACAAGGCGGTCTTCTTTCTCGATCTGTTGTGCGCTACCATCATCAGCCTGGTGGATCTTGCCTATCCGCAGATTCTGCGCACACTGACCAACACGCTGTTCACCGAGGATGCCCCAGCGATTCTCCGGGCGCTGCCGCCGATCGCCATCGCACTGTTCGTCATGTACCTTGTGCAGAGCTTGTGCAAATACTATGTCAGCTATCAGGGCCATATGATGGGAGCAAACATGGAGCGGGACATGCGTCAGCAGCTGTTTGACCACTACGAAAAGCTTTCTTTTTCCTATTATGATCAGAATAATTCCGGTCAGATGATGAGCAAGCTTGTCTCTGATCTGTTCGATATCGCAGAGTTCGCCCACCACGGTCCGGAAAACCTGTTTATCTCTCTGATCAAGATCATCGGATCCTTTACGTTCCTGTTCCTGATCAACTGGAGACTGGCGATTCCGCTTTCTCTTCTGGTTGTCTGCATGTTTCTGTTTTCTTTGAGTCAGAACAAACGGATGCAGACTACTTTTATGGAAAACAGAAAGAAGATCGGTGATGTGAACTCCAGCTTACAGGATACCCTTGCCGGCATCCGTGTGGTTCAGTCTTTCGCCAATGAAGAGGTGGAACGCAAGAAATTTTACAAGAGCAATCACGCGTTCCTTCTGTCCAAGGATGCCAACTACCGTTGCATGGGAAATTTCATGGGCTGGAATCTGTTCTTCCAGGGAATGATGTATCTGGTCACCCTGACATTCGGCGGCTACCTGATCGCGAAAGGTCAGATGCAGGTGGGTGACCTTGCCATGTATTCCCTGTACATCGGTATTTTTATCAGCCCGATCCAGATCCTTGTGGAACTGACAGAGATGATCCAGAAAGGACTTTCCGGTTTCCGCCGTTTTCTGGATGTGATGGAAACGGAACCGGAGATTCAGGATGCGTCGGACGCAAAAGAACTGGAAAATGTAAAGGGACACGTTTCTTATGAGGATGTATCCTTCCACTACAGCGACGATGATGCTCTGGTGCTCTCGCACGTTTCTTTCGATATCCCGGCTGGAAAATCCATTGCGCTTGTCGGACCTTCCGGCGGCGGAAAAACAACCATCTGCTCTCTCCTGCCCCGGTTCTATGATGTGACCGGCGGACGGGTGACGATCGACGGGCAGGATGTGCGCAGCCTGACGAAGAAAAGCCTGCGCAGCCAGATTGGAAGTGTGCAGCAGGATGTGTATCTGTTCTGCGGAACCATCCGTGAGAATATCGCTTACGGAAAGCCGGATGCCACCATGGAGGAAATCATCGAGGCGGCAAAAAAGGCAAATATCCATGAGTTTATCCAGGAACTTCCGGACGGATACGATACCTTTGTGGGTGAGCGGGGAACCCGCCTCTCCGGAGGACAGAAACAGCGTATTTCCATTGCCCGTGTATTCTTGAAAAATCCTCCGGTCCTTATCCTGGACGAGGCGACCAGCGCCCTGGACAACGAAAGCGAACGCAGAATCCAGAAAAGCCTGGAAGAACTTGCCAAAAACCGTACAACCATCACGATTGCCCACCGTCTCTCCACGATCCGCAATGCGGACGAAATTCTTGTGGTTACCGAAGACGGTATTGCGGAACGGGGAACCCACAAAGAGCTTCTGCAGAAAAATGGAATCTATGCCCATTATTACAAGATGCAGTTTGAAGGTCTGGAAGAATAGAGTAACAGTTCGACTAGGAGTTCTCATTCTGTCTGTGGTCGAAAAATATATAAATTAAGTCAAAAAGACGGCTGTCACGTCTGGAGATAAAAACATTCTCCAGATATGACAGCCGTTTTTATCGTCTTTTTCTACTGTTCTCCGAGAACGGCACGTACACAGTTGGCAGCCGGGAAATCTTTTTTTCCCATTCCGTACCCGGTTTTCCGGATAACCATCTGAGGAAGAAGGCGGAATTCATCGGTATAATATTTCAGGACAGCGGCTCCCGTAGGGGTACACAGTTCCCCTTCCACATTTCCCGCATAACAGGGAACGCCCTCCAGGATCCTTGCAGCCGCAGGCGCAGGCACCGGCAGGATTCCATGGGCACAGCGTACCTGACCATAGCCGACATTGATTGGAGAGGTCACTACCTTTTCCACGCCCAGCTCTTCCATCAACAGTGCACATCCCGTGATATCTGCCAGCGCATCCGCCGTTCCGACTTCATGAAAATGAATATCCGACACGAACGTTCCGTGCACGCTTGCCTCAGCCTCGGCGATGATGCGGTAAATGTTTTTCACATCCTCTTTCACCTTTTCCGAAACCTCCAGCCGTTCGATCATCGCTTCAATCTCTGCCATACCACGGTGTACATGCGTGTGCGTATGAGTATGAGTATGCGGATGCTCATGCACGTTTCCATGGTCATGGTCGTGTATTTCAGCATGATCATGAGTATATGCCTCTCTGTGATCGTGCATAGCTTTATGCTGCTCACCGGCATATTCATGTACGTGTGCATGCGTATGCGTATGGGGGTGTTTATGTTCATGGCTGTGCGTATGTTCGTGGTCATGGTTATGTGCATGTCCCTGCATCGGGACTTCCAGGCTTTCCTCCTCCGTTCCGCTGACGGTTACCTCCGCGTGGGTTCCGACAATCCCGCATTTCACTGCGTTCCGCAGTTCCACATGAACGCCGGGAAGCCCAAGCGCATTCATTCGGGCAGCAAATCCTTCACGATCCGGAAGCAAATCCGCCAGGGCGCCCATCAGCATGTCTCCGGCTGCGCCCATATTGCATTCAAGATATAAAACTTTCATGTTCTGCTTCCCTCCATATGATTGATCATGCTTGCCAGATATCCGGCTCCGAAACCATTGTCAATATTGACAACACTGACGCCGCTGGCACAGGAATTAAGCATGGAAAGCAAAGCGGAAAGCCCGCCAAAATTCGCGCCATAGCCGATGCTGGTCGGCACCGCGATCACCGGGCAGTCTGCCATTCCGCCGATCACACTTGCCAGCGCGCCCTCCATTCCGGCGATGGCGATGATCACCCGGGCGCTCATAATATCATCCACATGGCTCATCAGGCGGTGCATTCCTGCAACGCCCACATCATACAGACGAACCACCTCGTTTCCATAGATTTCCGCGGTCAGCGCAGCTTCCTCCGCTACAGGCATATCGCTGGTTCCTCCGGTGGCAACGACGATCTTTCCGATTCCATCCGGTTCCGGCACCTCTCCGACTCTTCCAATCTTAGAAAAACTGTCATAATGCAGATCCAATTCTTTTGACACATAATCCGCTGCCTCCTGGGACATTCGGGTGATCAGAACCGTCTTTTCCCTTTCTCTTACCATTTCCGCCGCGATCCTGCAGATCTGCTCCGGCGTTTTGCCTGCGCCATAAATGACTTCTGCCGCTCCCTGACGGATGCCGCGATGGGTATCCAGCTTGGCAAATCCCATTTCCTTATATGGTTCCGTCTTGATCTGGAGCATTGCCTCCTCCGGTTTTGTAGTTCCATCGGCCACCTGCTGCAGCAGGTGTTTCAGTTCTTTTTTGTCCATCCTGTTTGTCAACTCCGAATCTATCGTTCATTTTTTTCAAAGGAACCGTTCAGCCCGCTGACGGTTCTTTTGTTAGAGCATGCTCTAGTATGTATTGTTTCACCCTACTGTGGATCCAGTTCTTTGGATGCCTCTTCCATCAGCTGAATGATCGGCAGATGCTGCGGACAGACACTCTCGCACTGGCCGCAGGCGATACAGTCTGCTGCCCGTCCGCTGTTTTTCACCAGTTTTTCATAATAATTATGGGCACGATCGGTCTCTCCAAAGCTTCTGAGCGTATTCAGCGCACGGAACACATCCGGAATCTGAATGCTCTGGGGACATCCGTCCACACAGTAACGGCAGGACGTACATGGGATCGTCGGCATTTTTTCCATCGCGCGGACAACCTCCCGGATGACTTCCTGTTCTTTTTCTGTCAGCGGTTCAAAATTACGGAAGGTATTCAGATTATCTTCCATCTGCGCTTCATCGGACATACCGCTCAGAACCGTAGCCACTCCATCCAGAGACGCGGCAAAGCGCAGCGCCCAGGAAGCCATGGAAGATTCCGGACGGACATCTTTCATCAGTTTTTCAATTTCCGGCGCTGCCTGTGTCAGAGTTCCTCCTTTGACCGGCTCCATGATCAACATCGGAACATTATGGCGGCGGAGCACCTCATACAGCTTTCCGGACTGGATCAGAGGATTGTTCCAGTCGATATAGTTCAGCTGGATCTGTACGATCTCCACTTCCGGATGCTCCGTCAGGATCTGATCCAGCAGTTCTGGTGTTCCATGGAAAGAAAATCCAAAATGACGGATCTTTCCTTCCTCTTTTTTCTTCATTGCCCACTGAAAGCAGTCATATTTCACATAGCCTTCATAGTTGGCGCCGTCCTCTACGCTGTGCAGCAGATACAGGTCAAAATAACCTGCGCCGGTGCGCTCCAGCTGGTCGTTGAAGATCCTGTCGCGGTCCTCAATCCCGTTCATCATCCACTGAGGCAGCTTCGTCGTCAGCCAGAAGGATTCTCTCGGATACCGTTTTACAACCGCCTCTTTTACCACGCTCTCAGAACGTCCGTCACAGTACATATAGGCGGTGTCAAAATAATTGAATCCTGCTTTCATATAGGTATCGACCATCCGGCAGACCTGAGGAAGATCAATTTCCTTGTTCTCATTCTGCGGAAGACGCATCATTCCAAATCCCAATTTGGGCATTTTGTTGATATCAATACTCATGTTTCTAATCCTCCCAATTTCAAGTTTTTTAAACACATCCCAGAGATTCGTTCATCTTCGGAAGCTCCTGCGTTCCAGCGCTTTCCTGGAAACCACTGCACCGTTGGATCGCAAAGTGGTTTCAGCCGCTTTTCCGTGTCCCCAAGACCGCTTCCGCCGCCTTTGCCAGCTTTTCCGCCAGCCGACGGGTCACTCCGCTTGCTGAAAAGTATGCCACCAGTCGTTTCTTTCCCATATGTAATACCCTCCATTCTTTTTTTTTCTTATTTGACTTTATGATACAACATGAAGTTCACTCCAAGTCAAGCATATTTCTTGAAAAAACGCAGAACCATTGGAAGGGCAACGGCAAACATCAGCAAATCTGCCAGCGGTCCGGCAGCCTGAACGCCCAGAAGCCCGATCAGCCGCGGCAGGATCAGCATGGCTGGAATATAAAATACAATCTGCCGGGCGAAAACCAAAAGACTGCTTGCCAATGTTTGTCCCACAACCTGAAACAGGGTACTTACACAGGACATGAACGTTGCAAAAGGAAGCGCCACACAGATCAGACGCAGTGCTCCTGCGCCGATCCGGATCACTTCTGCATCATCCCGGAACAGCCCGATCAAAGCAGGGGCAAAGAGAATCCCAACAACCGCAAAAGCGCACATACTGAGCATGCCGGTCTTCGCCGTGTACCAGAACGCATCCTTAACTCGTTTGTGATTCTTCATTCCATGGGCGTAGCCGATCACCGGCTGACATCCCTCGATCAGTCCAAGAGAGACAGCGTTGGAAAGATAGAGCAGACGCCCCGCAACACTCATTGCCGCAATGGCGGCGTCTCCCCAGCCGCCGGATACCCAGTTCAGCACGATGTTGGCAAGCATATTGCAGCCATGGCGGCAGAGGCTTGGAAATCCCGTGGTGAACAACAGCTGATACTGGCTCTTTGACTTTGCCAGATAACGCCAGGAAATCTTCACCTGCGTCTTTCCTCTCAGATAATAACTGAGCAGTATGCCCCAGGCTATGATCTGACTGATGGCAGTCGCCAGCGCCGCTCCGGAAATTCCCCAATGGAACACAAAAATAAACAGTGGATCCAGCAGCATATTCAGCACACCGCCTGCAACCTGCCCATTCATACTCTGACGGCTTTTTCCTTCCGCACGGAGACACTGGCTGAGCGCAAGGCTGCTGGCGGAAAATGGGGCTCCCACAAAAATAAATCTTCCATAACTCATCGCGTAAGGTTGGATCCTCCGGTTCCTACCCAGAAGCCAAGAGCATTCAAAATCATCGGAATCGAGAATACAACACCCACGGCGGCCGTTGCACTGGTACCGATCTGTCCCACAAAAAACGTATCCGCCAGGTTATAAACGCTGTTGATCAGAGTTGTGACCATACTTGGTACAGCCAGCGACAGGATCAGTTCCGAAACAGGAGCCGTGGTCATCCGCTCATACTGCCCCTGCGATTCCCTGGAAATCTTTTTCATTTCTTCTCCTTCTTTCTCTTTTGACGATGTCTTTATTATACCGCATCCCTTTTGATGTGTCACGTTCTTTCCGCATTGACAACTTTTCATTGAAATGTTACTATGGTTCCGATAAAACAGAAATAACCGCCCAGCCAGAGGAACGGTTACAAACAGCTGTCCGGAACATCAGCGGAGGAAATCCCGAACAGCTTTTTCAAGCGGAGGGGCCACTCTTTCAGTGGGCCTGTTTTTTCTGCAATGCTTTCCTCCTTGGAGAGCCGCATAACTATTTTTTAAAGGAGACCATTCATATGGAAACACAAAAGACCGCACTTCTCGCAGTCAGCTTTGGAACAAGCTTTCATGATACCCGTGAAAAAACTATCGATCAGATTGAAAACGCCCTGGCTGAAGCATTTCCCGAGGCATATCTCTACCGCGCATGGACCAGCGGAATGATCCTGAAAAAAATCCAGAAACGGGACGGAATCCATATTGACAATGTAAAAGAAGCCATGGAACGGATGATTGCCGACGGCGTCACCGACCTGATCGTCCAGCCGACCCATGTGATCAACGGCATCGAAAACGATCAGATGAAAGAAGATGTGATGGCATACGCCTCCTCTCTTCATTCTGTCTCCTTCGGCACCCCGCTGCTCACCACCACCGAAGACAATGAAGAAACCATTCGTGCCGTTATGAAAGAATGGAACCTCTCCCAGGATGAAGTTCTTGTATTCATGGGCCACGGAACCACCCATTATGCCAACACCGTCTATGCGGCTCTGGACTACACCTTCAAAGACCTGGGCTACAAAAATGTCTACATGGGAACCGTGGAAGCTTACCCGTCGCTGGAGTCTCTGCTCCGCCAGATACACGCCTATCAGCCGAAACAAGTCCATCTGGCGCCATTTATGATCGTAGCCGGAGACCACGCCAGCAACGACATGTCCAGCGAAGACCCCGACTCCTGGAAATCCCAATTTGAAGCCGAAGGCTTCACCGTCGAATGCCACATGAAAGGCCTCGGCGAATACCGCGGTATCCGCGACATTTTCATTCGCCACGCAAAAGAAGCCGCTCAAACTCTTCAATAACCGACCATCCTCACCTGCCCACTTCCACAATCAGACCGCCGCCGGAGCTGACGAGACCGCGCGGTTCAGGAATCCAGTCCTTGCGACTACAGACGAACACCCACGGGTTTGCTGTCCGACGCTGCATGGTTATCCGCAAAACAAATATGCGGCACCAGCGGCGAACAGCAAACCCGTGGGTGTCCGGATGTCGGAGTGAGGACGGATCCTGAACCGCGGGGGCTTGTCAGCTCCGACGGCGGTCGTCCCTACATATGGTATAATAATGCATTGCAGATGCAAGCTGCGATATTGCTGCCTCCTTTTCTTCCTCTTGCCACGATGGAAGGAACATCCAGAGACAGGATCAGCTCCTTGGACGGAACCACATTGACAAAGCCCACAGGGACGGCGATGATCAGTTCCGGGCGGAGCTTTCCTTCTTTCACAAGCTCATAGATCCGTACCAGAGCCGTCGGCGCGTTTCCAATGGCAAGGATCACCGGGCCTTCCAGCTCTGCCGCTTTGTCCATGGACGCCACGGCTCTCGTCGTGCCGTTCTTCTTTGCCAGTTCCGCCACATCCTCATCGGACATAAAGCATTTGACTTCACCGCCAAAACGTGCCAGAGACTTCTTGTTGATCCCTGCCTTCGCCATCTGTGTATCCGTCACAATGGTGGCTCCCCGGCGGATCGCATCCATCGCCTTCTCCACGACTTCGTCCGAGTACACCAGATTTTTCGCATAATCAAAGTCCGCGCTGGTATGAATGCACCGTTTGGTGATCCATTCCGTCTCCCTCGGCAAAACGATCCCCTGTTCTTTCAGTTCTTCCGTGATGATCTCAAAACTGCGGGTTTCAATCTCCATCGGCTTTACATTTTCCAGTTCTACTTTCATTTCACGTCTGCTCCTTCCTCCAGAATCCGGTAGATCTTTTCCATATCCAGATGTTCTCTCAACGCTGCGGCAAGCAGATCATACTGTGTTTCCTTGAATGCCTGGAAATCCACTGCCTCCGCTTCGCTCATATCGATCCCTTTTGACTTGCCAAGCGCCATGACCAGTGCTTTTGCGGCTTCTTCCCGGTCAAAAATCCCATGGACATAGGAACCATAGACCTGGTCCTTCCATGCGCCGTCCAGTTTTCTGCCCTGTACCGGACCATCTGTTTCAACCATATGGGACGCTGCTATGGTATCGCAAAGATCCGTCAGGGCGCCAACTCCGTCTCTTCCCGTCGTCTGACCCATATGGATCTCATATCCTTCCAGCGGAACACCGGAGAGTCCTGCAAGCTTTCCTCCCACCGGACAGAACGTGCCTTCCACTCGGGTCCTCGTCTTCTGGCTGGTAAATACGGTATCCATCGGCAGCAGACCCATACCCGGAATCGTTCCGCCTGCTTCCACACCGTAAGGATCGCTCAGCGTTTCGCCAAGCATCTGGTATCCGCCGCAGATTCCGAAGATGACGGTTCCCGCCGCCGCGGCTTTTTTTACTGCCGCTTCCATTCCGGAAGACCGCATCCAAAGCAGATCTTCCATCGTGTTTTTGGTTCCCGGCAGGAAGATCAGATCAGGATGCTTCAGTTCGGAGACACGAGAAACATACCGGAGAGAAACGCCGGGTATCATCTCAAACGGGTTGAAGTCTGTAAAATTGGAAATCCTCGGAAGACGGATCACCGCCAGATCCAGAAGCTTCACTTCCTGATTTCCGGAAAAGCGTTCCGTCAGACTGTCTTCATCTTCCACTTCAATGTTCAGATACGGGGCAACGCCGACTACGTCGATGCCCGTCCGTTTTTCCAGCATTTCCACACCTGGATCGAGAATCGTCTTGTCCCCGCGGAACTTATTGATGATCATTCCCTTGACCATCGCCCGTTCCTCCGGCTCCAGCAGTTCAATGGTTCCCACAAGCTGGGCAAACACACCGCCCCGGTCGATATCCCCCACCAGAAGGACCGGCGCATGCACCAGTTTTGCCAGCCCCATATTTACGATATCGTCTGCCTTCAGGTTGATCTCCGCCGGAGAGCCTGCGCCTTCGATCACGATGATATCATACTGTGACGCAAGGCGGTCAAAGGCGCTCTTTACCTTCGGGATCAGTTTCTTTTTGAATGCGAAATAATCCCTCGCACTCATATTTCCCAGAACCTCGCCTTCCACGATCACCTGGCTGCCCGTATCGTTGGTGGGTTTGAGCAGGATCGGGTTCATCAGAACGGAAGGCTCAATCCCCGCCGCTTCCGCCTGCATGACCTGCGCCCTTCCCATCTCCAGGCCTTCACGGGTGATAAAGGAATTCAGCGCCATATTCTGAGATTTGAACGGTGCCACCCGATAGCCGTCCTGATGAAAGATCCGGCAGAGACCTGCGGCAAGCAGGCTCTTTCCGGCGTTGGACATCGTTCCCTGTATCATAATCACTTTTGCCATATCTAGTTTCCCCTGTCTTCCATCGTTTTTGCACTATGCCTTCCTACAGACTGCGCAGTCAATGCGCAGATCTGGATGAATGGTTATTTATTTTTCAATATTTCTTCCAATGACCGGATCAGAACCTCGTTTTCCTCGTGAAGCTTCACCGCCACCCGGAACCATCCCGGACAAAGCCCGTGATAATTCCGGCAGTCACGGATCAGGATCTTTTTCTCTTTGCACCGTTCCTTAAGATCCTCCGGTCCCTGGAACAGCAGAAAATTTGCCGAAGACGGATAGACGGTAAGACCCAGCCGCTTCATTTCCCCGCTCAGATATTCCTGTTCCACGGCAACCGCCTTTGCAGTCCGTTCCACGTAAGCATCTTCCTGCAGGGCAGCCAGTCCTGCCATCTGTGCAGGTATGGACACGTTCCACGCCTGCACCTGCCGTTCCATCCGTTCCAGGAGCGCATGATCTGACGAAACACCATATCCCAGCCGCAGTCCCGGCATCGCATACGTTTTGGTGAACGCATGGAGCAAAAACAGCGAAGGATATCTTTCCACCGCATCCAGCAGAGTCACACGCTCCTTTGCCGGAACAAACTGCCAGAAACATTCATCCACCGCCAGCACTGCCCGGCATTTCTCCGCACGTTCTGCAGCCTGCAGCAGGAATTCCCGAGGCGTCTCCACACCGGTCGGATTATTGGGATTGCAAAGAAAGATCAGATCCGTCTCATCCGTGATCCATTCCATAAAATCTTCCCCGGGCTGAAAGTTCCGCTCCGGCGACAACGGATAAAAAATAATCTCACAGTCCGCCGCCTTCAGCGCCGCCTCATACTCGGCGAATCCCGGTACGGCGAGCAGCGCCTTTTTCGGCCGTACTGCCTGTACCAGCGCAAAGATCAGCTCCGCCGCACCGTTTCCGAAAATCAGATGATCCGGACGGACGGCAAGTTTCTCTGACAAAGCCTTCCGGAGCGCCTGACAGGAACTGTCCGGATAATTGGTCAGATATTCCACAGATTCCCGCACCGCCTGACGGACAGATTCCGGCGGTCCGAAGGGATTGACATTCACTGAAAAATCATAGTCGTACCTGCCGGAATAAATATCTCCTCCATGTGGATTTTCCTTCATCTTATCAGTATCCTTCCCAGTATGTATTTTCGTAACGATTCAGCCAGCTGAACAGTTACGTAGTGTTTTATGTTCAGACCAGCGAAACAATAAAGTATTTATCGTAGCTTATACCAGCAGGCAGATGACTGCACGCAGGATCCCGCACACTGCCAGCGCGAGCGCGGATGTCAGGTACATCAGCCGGTTCGCCCGCACAATATCCTCAGGTTCCACAGCGCGGAACGGATCCCCGATGGTGGGCTTTTTGTACAATTCCCCAAAATACCAGGCATCCCCCGCCAGCTGCACCCGCAGAGCTCCTGCCATCACCGCCTCAGTCTGGGCGGAATTCGGGCTTGCGTGATTTTTCCTGTCTCTGAGATAGATCCTTTTCGCGTTCTTTCCGTCCATACCAAGAATCGTCGCCGCAAGGATCATCAGCCATGCGCTGATCCGGGACGGAAGAAAGTTCAGCATATCGTCCAGACGGGCCGCCGTCCTTCCAAAATAGAGATATCGTTCGTTTTTATAACCGACCATGGAATCCATCGTGTTGACCGCTTTATAGAAAAAGCCCAGCGCAGGACCGCCTAGCGCAAGAAAGATCAGCGGCGCGACGATCCCGTCGGAAGTATTCTCCGCGACGGTCTCCACAGCGGCCTTTGCCACGCCTTCTTCCGTCAGGCGCTCAGTGTCCCGTCCTACGATCATTGCAACCGCACGGCGCGCTGCCGGAAGATCTCCTTCCTTCAGCGGCGCGTAGACTTTCATACTCTCTGTTTTCAGAGATTTCGTCGCCAGGATCTGCCAGCACCAGAAAGAAGCCAGCAGCCAGTAAACCACCGGATGGATCCATGCTGCCAGCCCAAGCAGTGCTGCCGGCACCGCCGTACAGATCAGCACCACCAGCACAACAAGCACTGTGCCCCCGGCAAGTTCACCTTTTGAGGTTTTCGGAAATACTTTCCGGATCCCTTTTTCCAGAACAGCGATCAGATTTCCGATGATCCGGATCGGATGATAGATCTGACGGGGATCGCCGAAGATAAGATCCAGCACATACCCGGTCAGCAGTGCCGCCAATGTCAGCCACATGATTTTGTTCCTCCAAATTCACAGCATTTTTTCAGATATTCCAAAGCAAGACCAGGGCAGGCATAGTAATACAGATGCGGAAATCCTGCCAGCATCGTACGGCTTCCATGCATACATTCCCAGCCGCGCTTCCGGTTCGGCTTCTGCGCGTGGAAGACCGTGCCGCAGTCCGTACTGTCAAAATAATGGAATTCGTGGCCGCGCAGAGGCCCGCATCCGCCGCCGAGCACCTGGTCCTGTCCGGTTTCCAGCCGGATATAACCGAATCTTCCAAGTTTCTTCGTCCGGTAGATCTCACCCGGAACCGCTCCGACCATCGGCCAGGTTTTCTGATCCATATCTTCCATCTGCTGAGACAGATACATATAACCGCCGCATTCAGCCATACAGGGCATTCCCGCTTCCAGCACCGTCTTCAGTTCCTTCCGCATGGAAACATTCGCCGAAAGCTTTTCAGCATACAGTTCCGGATAGCCCCCATAGAGCAGCACGCCCTGCAGCCCCTCCTGCAGATGACTGTCATGGAGCGGAGAAAAGAAGACGATCTTCGCTCCCAGTTCTTCCAGGAGCCTGAGATTGTCCGCATAAATAAACTGAAACGCCTCATCCCTTGCCACACCGATCACCGGAGCAGCCCGGCGGATCTCCTTCGCCTCCAAGCTGTCCAGCGTCTGTCTCAGTTCCGCTGGCATTCCAGCCGAAAGCTCCGGAGCCGTCCCCGCCAGTTCCAGAAGTCCGTCCAGATCCACCGTCTCTTCCAAAATCTCAGCCAGCCGGTCCAGCCGTTCGGTGATATTTTCCACCTCTCCCGGAAGAACCAGTCCCAGATGACGGCTCTCCAGTCTACATTCCTCACTTTCCGGAACATAGCCAAGAGGACGGATACCCAATTCTTCCTGAACCATCGGAGCAAGAAGCTGATAAATCCCACTGGACATCCGGTTAAAGATCACGCCCCGGATCCTGCTGTCCTTTCGAAATTCCAGGAACCCTTTCAGCTCCGCCAGAGCAGACAGGCTCATTCCTCTGGCATCCATCACCAGCACCACAGGCGTTTCCGTCATCTGCGCCAGATGATAAGCGCTGGCTTCCACGGAAGTTCCGCCAAGACCGTCATAGTATCCCATCACCCCTTCGATCACAGAAACGTCCGCCGAGCGGGCATGACAGCCAAACAGATATCTCGTCATCGGACCATCGGTAAAGAACGGGTCCAGATTGCGTGACGGCGCTCCCACTACGGTCTCATGGAACTGTGGATCGATGTAATCAGGGCCGCACTTGAAAGCGGCTGTCTTCTTACCACGGAGAAGGAGCGCACGGAGCAGACCGCAGGTAATCATCGTCTTTCCGCTTCCGCTTTTCGGCGCAGCGATCATGAACCGCGGCGCAGCCATTTTGCCGTTAATTCTCCCACTCTGTTCCATGATGTCCGCCTCCTGTCGCCGCAAAAATATAAATGGGATTCATTCCCATCATCAGATGGCTTTTGCCCAGCAATTTTGCCCGATCCGCCCGCAGGCATACAATTTCAGGCTCTGCGAAAGGCAGTTCCTCCAGGCATCTCGCCGCTTCCGCAATGGTCTCCAGGGAGATGGCATTGATCACCACACGGACGCCCGGATTTTTCGCCAGCGCCGTCTCCAGGATTTCTCTCAATTTACCCCCGGAACCGCCGACAAACACATGGGTCGGAGCCGGAAGCTGATTCAGAGCCTCCGGCGCTTTCCCTGGAATTGCTGTAAGGTTGGCACAGCCGTTCCGCTGTGCATTGGCGCGGATCAGATCGATGCCCTCTTCTTTCTGTTCCACGGCATAAACTTCTCCGTTCCACGCCTGGAGCGCCATTTCCACCGATACGGAACCGGTGCCGGCGCCCACATCCCACGCCACCGAATCCTCTTTCAGTCCCAGATAAGACATGGAAACCGCGCGGACTTCCCGCTTGGTCATCGGTACCTTTCCGCGGACAAACGCTTCGTCGGGAAGCCCGATGCTTTCTCGTGAGACCGGAGCCGCATTTTCTACAAAAAGCACGCACAATGCCTCAAAGGACTGTCCCGCCAACTCTGACGCTGTTCCGGTGACGATCCGTTCTTCCGGATAGGAAAGATTTTCTCCCACCGTCACTTTCACCTGGTCCAGCCCATACCGGCACAACTCTTCACAGAAAGCGGACGCTCCACCCTTGCTGCCGGACAGCAGGAACGTCTTTTTATGGTGGCGGACCGCATCCACCACGTTTGCCTTTCGCCCATGAAGGCTGAGCAGGCAGACATCCTCCCAGGAAGTCTGGAGTTTTCCGCAGAGATATACCACGGAGGAAATTCCGGAAAGCACACGGATGGTGCGGTCTTTCAGTACCTGAAACAGGCGTTTCGCACCGCTGAAAAATCCCGTGTCCCCGGACTGCAGCAGCACCGCCCGGCTGTATTCCGGATGCCGGTCCAGAAACTCCCGGATTACTTCCGGCTGATACGCGTCAAAACACGGTTTCTCAGCCGAAGTCCCAAGCTGTTTTCTGGCAGCTTCCAGCATCCTTCCAGCGCCGATCAGCACATCCGCCTCCCGGATAGCTTTCTGCACTTCCACAGTCATATTCTCCGGATTTCCCATACCGATCCCGGCAATCGTAACCTCCTGCCGGATCTCCAGTCCATAACGTTCTGCCAGCAGTGCACACAGCTCCGTTTCACTTTTTCCCGTCTCTGCGGACGGCCTTCCGATGACAAGAATACGCGCGCCCGCCTCTCTTGCCGCCTGCACTTTTTCATCAAAACCGCCGTTCTTTCCGGATTCCTTGGTCACAAGAACTTTTGCCCTGGTCTGCCGGAGCATGGCAAGATTCATTTCCAGGGAAAAGGGACCCTGCATGGCGATCAGATGGCCAGCGTCAAACCCGAGTTCCGCGCAGTGTGCCACCACCGACGGGGTCGGAAGCACCCTTGCAAAGATCCGTTCCCGGTAATCCGGGATTTCTGTAAATGCCGCCAGTTCTTTGCTTCCCGTCGTCACAAGGGCGCGTTCGCCGGAAGCTTTCAGCCATTCCACCGCTTCCGCCACAGAGTCAACAAGGATACAGTCCTCTCCGATCTCCCCGGAAGGGCGAAGCAGGCGCAGATATTCCGTTTCCGTCTGTTCACAGGCGTTCCGGATGTTTTCCGAAACCAACACCGCATAAGGATGGGTCGCGTCGATCACAAGGCAGATCTGTTCTTCCTGAATCAGCCGTACCATCTCATCCGCGTTCAGCCGTTCACTGCGCACATCCAGATACTCTCCCGGAAGGATCTGGCATTTCCCGTATTCCGTCGCGGCGCATACAACTGCCGAAAGTCTGTGGCGATTCAGGAACTCAGCCATATGACGGCCCTCCGTGGTTCCCGCAAACAAAAGGATCTTATTCATAGCGATATCCCCTCGGCGTCACCATCCTCCCGTTGATCTCCATCGTCTGGCTGTTTCCGATGAAAACGGTGGTAAACATATCCACCTGGGTATCTTTCAGTTCCCGCAGCGTAAGTACCTGCATGGACTCGCCTTCCCGGCCGATCTGGCTGACAATGCCGCAGACCGTATCTTCTCCTTTTGCTTCCAGCATGATCTCACATGCTTTTCTCAGGTAATCTGCCCGTTTTTTGCTGCTGGGATTGTAAAGACAGATGGCGAAATCCGCCTCTGCCGCCAGCCGCAGACGTTTCTCGATCTTCTCCCATGGAGTCAGAAGATCGCTGAGGCTGATCAACGCGAAATCGTGGATCAGCGGTGCGCCAAGTACCGCCGCGCCGCCGGTCGCTGCCGTAACACCCGGGACTACCTGAACCTCACAGGATGGGAATTCCCTGCCGATCTCATACATCAGACCTGCCATCCCGTAAACGCCTGCGTCACCGCTGCAGATCATTGCCACTTTCTTCCCTTTTTCCGCTTCCTCAAACGCCATGCGGCAGCGGTCCACTTCCTTTTTCATCGGAGTCGTCAGAAATTCCTTCCCCGGAAAATGATCCCTCACAAGATCCACATAAACGGTATATCCGATGATCACATCACTGTTCCGCAGAACCTCCGCGGCCTCGATGGTCATCTTCTCATAGGCACCCGGTCCGATGCCAACCACATAAACTGTATTCAAAATTTTGCCCTCCATTCTCCGGCAGCGAGTGCGATCGTCACCCCTGCCCCGGCATGTTTCTTTTCTATCAGTCGTCCGCCGGCAAGGACTGCGCTGCGCTCACAGACATTGTCCACCCCTGTGGTATCCTTCACAAAGGCGGAGGTTGTAAACATTCCAGGCACAGCCTTCAGCTCTTCGGCGGTAAAAGTCTCAAAAGGAATCCCGTATTCCCGGCATAACTCCAGAATCCCCGGTTCCCCGGCTTTCAGATCAATACTGGCAATGCGGCACAGCGCTTTTTCCGAAACTCCCGCCTGTCCCAGCGCCTGTTCCAGACGGGTCCGGATCTGCTCCTTCGGCACACCTTTCCGGCAGCCGATCCCTGCCGTCACAATCCGCGGAACCAGATGCAGGGTCTTTGGAAACGGCTGAACCGTATCCGATAAGGAAATACAAATGCCGACCGATACCGGTTCCTGCGGTTCCAGCTCACCGGGAAGTTCACCATCCATCGGAAACTCTGAAAAGATTCCGACCTTCCGTCCGTCCACAATCCGTGCGGACACTTCCTTTGCCAGATCCATCTCCAGGATCGCCAGCCCGTTCTCTTTCGCGAACACGTCCACGGCAAATTTTCCCTGCCGGTCTGTCGCTGTGGTGATGACAGGCTCTGCACCCAGAATCCTGGCTGCTTCCTCCGCCAGCGCATTGGCTCCTCCAAGATGCCCTGACAGAAGAGAAATCACAAATTTCCCCTGTTCATCGATGACAAGAACCGCCGGGTCCGTCTTCTTATCCTGCACAAACGGCGCGATGCTGCGCACTGCGATCCCACAGGCGCCGATGAAAATCAATGCGTCCGCCTCCCGGAACATCCTGCCGGTCCAGTCTTTCAGAGGCTCCGGCAGAGACAGAAGCTCCGGCGGCTGCGCATATTTGGGAATCGAACAGCCTATAGACGGATATCCCGCTTCCGAAAGCTTCCTGCACAGGATCTGATTTAATTTTCCGCCGTTTCTGGTAAAACTTATCACTGCGCACTTCATGATCTATTCCTGTGTTTCGTCTGCACTCTGCACTTCTGCCTGCCGGTACTCCGTGGAAAATGCCGGATGATACAGATCGCTTCTCCGGTAATTTCCCTGAGTTACAGCATTTCCGATGATCATCAGCGCTGTCTTGGTGATTCCGTTCTCCTTCGCTGTCTGCGCCAGTGTACCGACAGTACAGCGGAAGGTTTTTTCCTCCGGCCAGCTTGCCTTGTAAACGATTGCCGCGGGGGTATCTTCCTGATAGCCGCCGGCGATCAGCTCTCCAGACAGTTCCTCCAGAAGACCTGTGCTCAGAAAGACAACCATGGTCGCCTGATGTGCCGCAAATGATGCGATACTCTCCCGCTCCGGCACCGGCGTCCTTCCCGCCATTCGTGTAATGATCACACTCTGGGAAACATCCGGCAGGGTATATTCCATATTCAGGGCGGCAGCGGCTCCGGAGAAGGAGCTGACTCCCGGACAGTCATCATAAGGGATGCCAAGTTCATCCAGGGCATCCATCTGTTCCCGGATGGCTCCGTACAGACAGGGATCTCCCGTATGGAGACGCACCACGTCCAGTCCGTCTTTCCACGCCTGTTCCATCACCGCAAGCACCTGCTCCAGGGTCATGACCGCGCTGTTATAGACCTGGCATCCTTCTTTTTTCTCTTCCAAAAGCGCCGGATTTACCAAAGATCCGGCATAGATGATCACGTCTGCCTGTTCCAGCAGTTTTTTTCCGCGCAACGTGATAAGATCCGGCGCTCCCGGACCTGCTCCGACAAAATGTACCATTGTTTATTTCTCCTTTACCACGATCAGTGAGTAATAACCGGCGGACTCCGGGATCTCATCCGCTCCCCGGAAGATCTTCTGCCCTTCCATTCCGCAGTTTTCAACCATCAGAACCTCTGCGTCCATGGCCTGTAACTTCTCTTTTACCTGTCCCATCTTCCGTCCCGCCTTCATCAGCACCTTGGTGCCCGGAAGTTTCAGGGCATCTTCCACCTGATAGGACGCCGGGATCACATGGAGCTGCTGAGAATTTTCCACCAGCCCGGTATCCAGTTCCGCCGACGCGGCGCAGAAAGAAGTGACGCCGCTTACGATCTTCGTCGGATAACCGTCCGCCTGCACCCGCTTGTGTACATACAGATATGTGGAATAAACCGTTGGATCTCCCAGGGTCAGAAACGCCACATCCTTTCCCGCATCCAGCTCTCTCTCTACCGCTTCTGCCGCCAGACGGTGATTTTCTTCCAGTTCTTTTTTGTCTTTGGTCATCGGCATCGCCACCGGGAGAAGGTGCTTCTCCTCCAGTTCCGGAACTGCCTGTACCGCTATCCGGTATGCGACGGTCTCTTTCGCTTCTTTTCCCGGCAGCGCGATCACCTGCGCCTCACGGATCAGCCGGACTGCTTTCAGTGTCAAAAGCTCCGGATCGCCCGGTCCGATCCCAACGCCATATAATGTTCCTTTTTCCATGTCTGCTCCTCTTTGGACAGAATTCCGCACATACTTCCGTCCAGTTCTGTTTATAATCATCTGCAATTTTCCGCTTTTCTTTTTCCCATGTTCTTCAGCAGCCATCTGCATTTCCTCCGCACCGCAGAGAGCCCGTGTCATCCACTCGTTGCTGAAAAATGGGTTCGTTCATCATTTTATCTTATCCGTCCGTTTTATTCAATGCATAATTGTGTGAATCTAAAGCCGGAAATATAACAATTCAGGCAGATGAACGATTGCGCCCGAATTTATAGCACGTCAGGAAAATATTGTATCAAGTCACATAGTCTTTGCCGCAATATTTTCCTGGCGTGCTATGAAATTTATTATAATATACACAAAAAAGAAATGCAACTTGTACATTCCTTTTCCTAATGCTCATGTGCCATAAAGTAACACAATAAAATTTGATAGACAGCAGTCCACTATTTCAATCATTAACCATAGGTTAATTTTATGAACTTGAATTTTAACATTTGCTCCATTGTTTCGTGAAATTATCTTTGCTATTATGAATTTACAGAAGAACGGAGGTACAGAATGAAGATCAATGAAATCATTCGAGAAAAAAGAAAAGCCTTAGCGCTTACACAAGAACAAATTGCAGAGTATCTGGGCGTATCGACACCGGCAGTTAATAAATGGGAGAAAGGCAGCACATATCCTGATATAACACTTCTTCCCGCATTGGCGCGATTACTAAAGACAGACCTCAATACACTCATGTCTTTTCAAGACGATTTGAGTGATGTAGAGATAGTCAATTTTGTAAACGAAGTCGATAAGACTGTTCGTGAAAAAGATTATGATACTGCTTTCAAAATGGGAATTGACAAGATACATGAATACCCAACTTGTGAAAGCCTAACGTATTCAGTAATCATGTATTTGAATGGTGCGCTGTTTCTTTACGGAGTTACAGAGCCAGAACACTATGAAAGAACCTTTATAAAATTTTATGAACGGTTGTCCACCAGTGAAAACATTGAAATCAGAGAAACTGTAATTAGTATGTTGATTTCTTATAACCGAAAGATAAAAAATTACTCTAAGGCAGAAGAACTCATTAACACTTACCCGTCTACCTCTGTTGATAAAGAAGAACAACTTGCTATTCTCTATACGGAACAAGATAAATTTTTGGACGCTTTAAAAATATGGGAGCACAGGGTCTTAAATAGCGTAACTGAAATTCAAACCGCCTTAATAAATATGCTGGAGATAGCAGTAAAAGAAAACCGAATGCAGGACGCAAACTTTTACACAGAAATTTATGAGCAAGTGTCAAAATTGTGCCATGTTCCTCCATATATTCCCTATATTGCAAACCTCCAGCTTTCTGTTATCGAACAGGACAAAACGAAATGCTTAACTGCACTTAAATCTATTTTACCAGCTATGAAAGAAGAATGGAAACCACAAGATTGTCCTCTTTATCGCCATTTGCATGGCAGTGAAACAAATATCTTTTCAAAACGACTATTGGATATGATGAAAAATGAAATGGAATGCGGCAACGACTTTTCGTTTTTATCTGATAATCCAGAGTATCAACAAATTCTCGAAGAATTAAAAGGTGGGATATGAACTCATAGCAAAGAGTGCTTTCCCCAAACCCTGCTATGCGACTTACGCCGCAAAAAGATTTGTAAGTACTATTGTTATTTTCGCACTATCCTACATTTTGTCAATTGCATTGTTCAAAAGAAAATATGCTTAAAAGACGCATAGTCGAGATCAGACAACGCAGAGGATGCGCTGTCTGATCTCAAAATAATTATTCTTCACTTGTGGTCATGTTCTGCAGAAACGCTTACTGACTCCTATCAGAAATCTCCCTCCGGCCAGTTGCACCAGTACCACCGGGTAATTGTTGTTCCGTCTGTTTCAAACTGAACATACTCCCGGTCGTAACCGGAGGCTGTATCCCGCAGAAAAGCATTCTCATACAAGCCAATGACATCCCATCCGTCAGCACGCATTGTTTCACGGACTTCATCGATGTTCATTCCACAGGTAGCTCCATATACGCTGATTTCTGAGCTTCCTTCACACCATACCGATCCCCTGTAATCATAAATACGGTTCAGATTATCCCAGTCATAATGATCTTCATCGATATATTGCCATTCAATACCAGCATAGGAATTTTCATATCTGTGTCCATATTCTTCTCCAAACATCTGTCCCGGAACCTGTTCCATTCCCATGTCTTCCGCAAATTCCTGAACCTGATTACTGTTCATATAATCAATCAGCTCAACTTCCGGCTCAGACGGTACAGATTCCGGCGGTGTATCCGTCGGCTCAGGGTCTTCTTCGGGTATATCCGTCGGCGCAGGATCTTCTTCAGGCACATCCGTCGGACGCGCCTCCGCTTCCGGCGTTGCCTCCGGCTGCTGTGGCGTCTGTGTCGGCGAAACGGAGGAGGAAACATCATCACCCGTGTTTTCATCAGGCGAATTTTGCTCTTCTGCACTCTGATCTTCCAATGGCTGCGTATCCAAAACCTGCCGGGAATTGTCCGTCGTTTCTCCGCCGCTTACCCCCTGCGTATCCGGCATCTGTTCACCAGAAGGGTCCTGTGATTCCGGTCCGGGATCCACAGTTTGCGTTTGCTTCCCATTGGCTGTGGTAGAAGAACCGGCGCCGCCCTGCACGGAACATCCTGTCAGTGCGTTTCCCAACACGAACAAAGCCAGAAAACATGCGGTGATTGCGCTGCCCCTCTTCATTTCTCCGGCACGCATGATATTCACCATCCTCTTTTTCAGGTTCATCAGACTGTCGTTGAAGCTGGTGGTAAGTCCTGAAACAGAAGTTTTACCGACGGCTGTTCTTGCCAGTAGACGATTGTACAGAATTCTTTCCTGCACGGTGCGCGTTTCCATCACCGTCTCATCACAGAGAAATTCAATATCCCGGTCCGCTTCCTTCTTCATCCACCACAGTGCAGGATTAAACCAGTAAACAATACATAACAAATTCATCAGAAGCTTATACCACAGGTCTTTTCTCCTGTAATGGCAGAGTTCATGCCGCAGGATCAGTTCCTGTTCCTCCGCGGTATATCCGGTCTGAGGAAGACAGATGCATGGATGACAGAATCCCATAAGCAGAGGGGTATTCAACCGGCTGTTCAGCATCAGGCGCGGCGCATGCTTCACTTTCATGCTTTTACAGATCTTTCGATATTCCCGTTCCAGCGAGCGGTTCCAGTTCGGCATATTCCAACGGCGAAGTGCTTTTCCGGCAAAATGCGTCTCCAATGCTTTTTTCACTCCCAGGAACAGCGCTCCCGCCGCCCATATTGCCGCTGCAAGCTTTGCTGCATGTTCCATCGAAATCCACCGGGCGGATACAGAAGCCGTCTCTGTATTTCCGGTGTTCCGGTTCTCTGGTGATCGCTGCTGAACTGCTGCCTGTGAAGTTTCTACTGTGTCGGGAGATAGCAGTACTTCTTGTTGTGTTCCGGCTGTTTCTGGATCTGCAGATTCTGCCATCCCAGTCTCCTGCGGCAGATTCGTCTGCTGTGTTTTGATGGAAAAAACTGCCGGGACATGGATCTCTACCACATTCCAGGAGTCCGGAACATGCATCGGGAGAAGCAAAAGAATTGCCAGTGCCAGCCAGATGCGGTATTTCCATCGGACAGAATATTTCCGGGCAAGATTTCGTGATACTATGGCTGTCAGCAGGATCACAGCCGCCGCCAGCAGATTTATTTTCAGAATATATAAAAGAAAGTCTGCCATACCATCCCCTCCTTATCTCTTCTGCCAACATGGAATCCACCGATCGTAACCGTCATTCGGCTTCTTGAATTGCTGCCGCCGGTCAGCTGAATTCATGACCCGGTATCGCATGATTGCAGAATGTCAGTCCCTCGACCGGCTCATATCCGGAAATCTGCATATCTACTGCATCCGGAAGGGTATTGCGGTCATTCGGGAAAGTAAATTCCAGGTTATACTCCGTTCCGTGGTACCTGGCGTAAGTTCCATCTCCCTCAAAAATTGCCGTATGCGTCCGGAAAACAACGTCCCTGGTGTCCGCAAGATCGTCTGCATAGTAGATGGTAAAATCAAAGGAATCGTCTGTTACATTTTCCACGATCACGGTGTAATATTCTGTGATATCGAGTCCTGTATGTGCGAGCTCATATTTGTATTCCCCTTCGTAGACATTGATCTGGGCAGGCACTCCGTTGATCTGTTGATTTTCAAGGCCAACGAAATTTTCTGAGAAATCTCCTTCCGGCCAGTTGCACAGGTACCAGCCTGTGATCGCCTGGTTATCATCCAGACGAAAATCAATCGCAATATTTCTTCCGTTGAAAATGACAATATATTGCCTTCCGTCGTTCAGAGAAGTCCAGCCATTGTCTTTCAGAGCAGAATCCGCTTTTACGATTGTATCCCCAACTTTAACACCGTAAA
>DSTMC04003__coassemble_962_pt1 | contig 27650 bp, 26 predicted proteins | sample DSTMC04003__metabat2_high_PE_023 | metagenome-assembled genome bin DSTMC04003 | reverse complement strand
CTGCCATTCCTGTCTTAAATTAGGAAATTTCTTTTTCGGAAAAATTATCTTTTTTCTATTTTTCTGCAACTTTTCCACTAAAATATGTGTATATATAAGTAGAAAAAGCAATAGCAGAAAGGAATATTCGATAAGGAAACTTCAAGTTCCATTTGAAATTGCCGTTCCTTCTGCTGACCCAAGATACGCTTATCCGGATATCACGCTTTCAAACAGCTAGTCCATGCTTTTATCTGAAATATAATAAAAAGGGGGAAATCATGAAAGAAGAACATCTGATAAAAAAATTGAAAAGTGGAAATGAATCCGCACTATACTGCATCATCGAACAGTACACCCCTTATGTTTCGTATATTGTTGAGAACATTTGTGGACAGGCAATCCGTAACGAAGATAAAGAAGAGATCATCTCCAATGTGTTTTTGTCTCTGTGGAGACATCACGAACAGATTGATACCGAAAAATATTTTTCTCTGAAGCCATATCTTGGCAGCATTGCAAGGAACATGTCCAAAAATGCGCTTCGCTCTTTGCCTCATCTTTATACCGAAACACTGGACGCACATATTTCTTTAAGTTCTGCGCAGAATACAGAACTTGAGATCCTGAAAAAAGAGATCCAGAGCATTCTGATGGACTGTATCAGAGAACTGTCCGATATCGATCAGGTTTGTATTCTCGGATATTATTATTACGATAAATCATTATCCGACATTTCCAGAGAAACCGGGCTTTCGATGAATAATGTAAAATCCAAAATATTTCGTTCCAGAAAGAAAATAGCAGCAAAACTAAAAGGAAGGGGAATCAATTATGAAGATTTACAAAACTACGATGCATGATCTTATCCAACAACTCGATGATTCTTTTGTGGAAGAGATTTATTTTCAGTCAGAGCCTTCAATCCCCTCGTCATCAAAGATCAAAAAAAGAGTAAAAAACAGCCTGGCTCATACTTCTGCTCCCTTTTTCCTGCGAAAAAAAGTGGTCTTTGCTCTTGCAGGAATACTTGTTTTTCTGCCTCTTACCATTTATGGAGTTCCACAATTCATACAGCAATCTGCAATCATTGACGAGAGTAATGAACATCTTATTGGAAAAGAAACCATCAGTAATAACTATATTATTTACAGCAACGGGATTTACAGAGACCAAAACGGCGAAATTGTTGATATCACAAAGGTTCCTGATGCACTGGCAGAAAATCGAATCATTTCTTCTATAGAGGTTGGCGAAGATTCCTCTTTTTCTCCGTCATCCATCGTAGAAATCCCGTTGGAAACCGGTTCTGAAAAAAACTGGTCTATACCAGAATTGCTCCTGGTAAATGCTTCCGTCTGTGTTTTCACACAGGAGAACGGTGACGGCTGGTCCCTTTCTTCCGGAAGTGAAATCCAGATCACGTTTGATAAATATCCTTCTGAAGCTGTAAGACATCAAACTTTGCTGATTGGATATATCCACGATGGTACTATGTATTCCTGGGATTCTTTCGAAGAGACTTCCGGAACGTACTCTTTAACCATACCGCAGGACGGCACCTATTATTTCTACGTCATGAGCGCAAGCAGCGATTATCTTGCCCTGAAAGAGTCAACCCTTTCCATTCGGTAAACAATGGAGTAAACGGTATCCCAGAATGCGTTTGAACATTCGTTGCTGCACTCTGCACGCCCCACTTTGTGTGGAACGATCCGGATACCGTTTCCCCAATATGTTTTAACTGGTCTGCAGAAAACTGTACTGCGACATGTAAAGATCATAATAAGCGCCCTTTTGACGCAGCAACTCCTGATGATTTCCCCGTTCCTGAATCTTTCCTTTATCTACATACAGGATCGTATCACAGTTCTTGATCGTAGACAGCCGATGGGCGATGATAAAGGAAGTGCGCCCTTTCAGCAGTTCGTTCAGTCCCTTCTGCAGCGCAATCTCCGTTTCCGTATCGATGCTGGACGTCGCCTCGTCGAGGATCAGGATCTTCGGGTCCGCCAGCAGCGCCCGTGCAAAGGAAATCAGCTGACGCTGTCCTGCGGAGAGCCGGCTGCCCCGCTCGTTGACCTGCGTCTGATAGCCATCCTCCATCTGCATGATAAATTCATGGGCGCAGACCGTCTTCGCCGCCCGGATCACCTCCTCGTCAGTGGCGGTTTTGTTTCCGTAACGGATGTTGTCCATGATCGTTCCGGAAAAGATAAAGCTGTCCTGCATCATAACCCCCATCTGCGTCCGCAGCGAATGAAGGGTTACCTTGGAGATATCCATGTCGTCCACCCGCACAGTACCACTGTCCACATTGTAAAAACGGCTCAGCAGATTGACGATGGTGGTCTTTCCCGCGCCGGTCGGTCCGACGATCGCAAAGGATTCTCCCGGCCGAGCGGTGAAGCTGACGTTATCCAGAATCTTTACGCCGTCCTCATAGCTGAAATCCACATGGTCGAACGTCACTTTTCCGGTGATCGGCGGCATTTCCACAGCGTCGGGAGCATCCTTGACCGCCACCGGCTCGTCGATGGTCTCAAAGATACGCTCCAGATAGGAAATTGCCGTCAGAAGGGAATTGTAAAAGTTCGCCAGCGTCGTGATCGGAGACCAGAAACGGCTGATATAGCTGGTGAATGCCACCAGAACGCCGACCGAAGCCCCGGACACATCATGGCTCACCCACTGAACGATCACGACATAGAGGAAAGCAGTCGTAACAACGGAGATCATATCCACCGTCGGTCCCATCATGAAATTGAAACGCACTGCTTTCATCCAGGAAGTCCGGTAGCTGTCGCTGAGACTGTTGAAGATCTCCCGGTTTTTCTCTTCCCGCACAAAAGACTGTGTCACCCGCACGCCGTTGATGCTCTCGGCAATATAAGCGTTCAGGTTCGACTGCTTATTGCTCTGGATCTGCCAGGCAAGATGCTGCCGCCGCTTGATCAGCGCCGCAAACAGAGCCAGCACCGGAAGTCCGCACATGCACATCAGGGTCAGCTTCCAGTTGATGGAAACCATAAATCCAATAATAAAGATCAGGCTGCAAAGATCCGTGATCGTATTGATCAGACCATTGGACAGAAGGTCACTCAGGTTATTCACATAATTGACCACCCGTACCTGAATTTTGCCGTGAGGCCTGTTGTCATAATAGGAAAATGGCAGCTCCTGGAGATGCGCGAACAGATCCGTCCTGAGCTGATGGATCACGCTCTGTCCCACCTGGTTGGTGATCTGGATCTTTGCCTTCAGAGTAACTACTGAATACAGGATCAGCAGCAAGGACAGGATACTGTAACGGATAATCCCGTTCATGTCCCGTTCGGGAATGCACTGATCGATGACTCTCATGAAAAAAATTGGGATCAGCATTGTCAGCGCGCTGGAGGAAAGCATCAGAACCGCTGCAAGAAACATTTTCTTTTTGTGAGGCGCCACATACTTTCCGAGGCGGAGCAGCTGGTGGACGTCAAACTGCTCCTCTATGATTTCATCTACGTCGTATTTATTTCTTGCCATCTGCCATTGCCTCCTTTCCGTACTGATGTTCAAAGACCTGGGCATAATAACCGCCGTTCTTCAGCAGCTCTTCGTGGGTGCCCCGCTCGCTGATGGTTCCGTTTTCAAGCACGAAGATCTGATCTGCGTCCTTGATGGACGAGATCCGGTAAGCGATGATAAAGACCGTATGGTTATCGCCAAGGGTCTTCAGCTGCTGCTGGATATAAGTTTCCGTCTCCATATCCACCGCAGACGTGGTGTCGTCCAGAATCAGGATCGCCGGATCCTTGACCAGCGCCCTCGCCAGAGAAATCCTCTGTTTCTGCCCTCCGGAAAGACCGACGCCCCGCTCGCCGACGATGGTGTCATAGCCATCCGGAATTCTCCGGATAAAGTTGTCCGCATCCGCCATCACGGAAGCCTTTTTCACTGTATCAACAGAACAGTCCGGTCTTCCGTAAGCGATATTACCCTCAATCGTATCAGAAAACAGGAAGACATCCTGCATCGCCATGCCGATATGGTCGCGGAGATTCTGCAGATTCAGCCTTCGAACGTCCTCCCCGTCGACCAGAACAGCTCCGCTGGATACATCGTAAAAACGGCACAGAAGATTCATCAGCGTGGATTTTCCCGCTCCCGTCGGTCCAAGAATTCCCACTGTCTGACCCGGCTTTACATGGAAACTGATATTTTTCAGGATCTCCTTGCCGTCCGTCTGATAGGAGACGTTGCAGAATTCCACTTCCCCGCGGTAAGCTTCTTTCTGCGTACATTTCCGGTGGTTCCGGATCCGCGGCTCCACGGAAAAGGTACTGTAGATTTTCTCCACGGAAGTGATAAACCGCTGGATATCATTGATATACCATCCAGCCATACGCAGCGGCATATTCAGCATCCAGAGATACCCGTTGACCGTCACCATATTTCCGACGGTGATCTCCCCCTGCAGAGCCAGAATTCCGCCGTACAGCATCAGAACAACGGTCAGGATATTGGAGAACAGCTCAAACACTGGAACATATTTCGTCCAGATCCCGGCACATGCCAGTTCCGCATCCCGGTAGGCGTCATTTTCTTTCTCAAACTTCTCCATCTCAAAGTCTTCCTTCGCGAAAGCTTTCACCACCCGGTTGCCGCTGATATTTTCCTGCACAAAGGTGTTCAGCGCGGAAAACTGACGGCGGATTCTGTGAAACGCCGGCTTAACCGCCCGCATCTGAAGAAAGGTGGTCAAAGCCGTAAACGGCAGAATACACAGCATGCTCACTGCCAGCTGGACATTCACGGTAAAGACCATGATCAAGGCGAACACAAAATACAACACACTCTCATAGATCGTATAAATCGTCGAAGCGGTAAAATTCCGGATCGCGTCCATATCGCCGGTCTGCCGAGACATCAGGTCGCCGGTCCGGTTCCGATTAAAGAACTCAAAATCTTCTGCCAGCAGCTTCTGATAGACCGCGTCCCTCATCTTATACAGGATCCCCTGGGAACAGGTTTCGAAATTGTACGGGACAACAAAACGCAAAATGCTTCTGCAGACAGTCGCCCCAAGCAAAACCGCCAGAAGGCCCGGCAGCGCGCCATAATTACCGCCCTGGATTACCTGGTCAACGATCAGTCCGGAGATTCGCGGACTGATGATCGCCAGCGCAGCCATCACCGTCACCAGGAGAAATCCTAGGATAATTCTCCGCCGGTACTCTTTCAGGAATGAGCAGAACCACTTCATAGGTGTCATAAGTAAAAAACCCTCCTCTGTCTTATGTCTTATCTGTCTGTATGTGGTTTTTTGATTTGCTGATACAGCGTTTGGTTTCATTCATGAATGATGTACCCTTATAATAAAAAATCCTGTCAAAAAAGAAATGTATTTTCTTGTACTCTTTTTGTATTATTTTGTGGGAGGGACCGGCTCCGCCGTTTTCTGTTTTGTGGCTGCGTGTGGGTGAGGGCGGATGGGGTTGGCAAGCCTCTGAGATTCTGGAGTGTGTTTGCAATTTTTTCTGTAAGATTGAAAATTTCTTTCTGTAAGATGTACCGTACTGTTCGTGGAAAATCTATTACAAAACCAGGAGACATGGCAAGCTACACTGGACATTTTTGAACTGGATGACAAAAAGTATTCAAAAAATAAGCAAGTGTAAAGTATATGCAGCAGCTTCTAAGCAGATTGGACATTAAATATTACAACAACGGTTACAACCAAAATGCTTTAAAAAGCCCTCTCGCAGATCCGATCCACCCCACTGCGCCTGAGAAAGCCAGAATTTTGCCCCCGGCACGCCATGCGCCCCGCGGCCGGGACGGGAATTATGGAAATGCAGTGCTTGCGACTACAGGCGGACAGAGGCGGGTGGAGTGTCCGAGGAGCGTAAAACGGAACAAAAACAACCGCAGCCAGAAACACCACATCCGTTTTACGAGCCGCGAACACTCCGCCCGCCTCTGTCCGAATGTGGAGTGAGCACGCATTCCATAATTCCCCCGCCGCGGGGTGCATGGCGTGCCGGGGGCAAAATTCGTCCCTTTCCCCCAAAAACCATTTGCATTACAGTAGAAGCTGTTTTACAATAGAAGAAATTGTTCTTCTGTGAGAGGTAATCTGCTTATGTGTCAGCCGCAATACGACATTACTTTCGAGGATCTGAATCCTACCTTTTTATTTTCCTGTGAGATCCTGCGTCAAGAAACCGAACAGGCGCACAGACACGATTTTATTGAGATTGGAATTATTCTGGACGGTGAAGGAGAATTTTCTGTGGACGATAAGGTGTTTCCGGTTCGCAAAGGGGATCTGCTGCTTTTCAATCCGGGAATGCTCCATCAGAGCCGGAGAATCAATGAAAAAGAACCGGCAACAGAATTTTACGCCGGTTTTTCCAATATTCATTTCCGGAATATGGAATATAATCAAATTCTCTTTCCGCACAGAACATTCCTCCTCCGCCCAAAGGAGAAAACCTTCCTTCATCTGACCCGGCTTGCGGAGTCTATGATGGCGGAATCCCGCAGCACACAGCCCGGGCGTTACTTTATGCTGAAGTCCTATCTGACCCAAATGATCCTGCTCCTTTACCGTGAACAAGCGGAGCAGCAGAATTCTGCCGCTTCCGGATTTATTTTCGAATCCACCGGAAAGAAGTATGTGGTGGAAAAGATTGTCGATTATCTGGAAGATCATTATACCGAAAAAATTTCTCTGGATCAGATAGCTCAGAATATGTATCTGAGCCCGTTTTATATCTCAAGAATTTTCAAGAGTGAAGTCGGTGACACACCGATCAATTACCTGATCAATCTCCGGATGGAAAAGGCACGGCAGCTTCTGCGGGAGAAACCAAACTGCAGCGTCCAGGAGATTGCCCTGCAGGTAGGCTATGACGATGCCTATCATTTCAGTAAGCTGTTCAAAAAGCATTACGGTAACTCACCGTCCCAGTATCGGGCAAGAAAGATCTGATCCCATCTTCCTTGCCCGATTATATGCTATCAGAAAAAAGACAAATCAAATGGTTGATTATTTATTTTGGGATGTATTCATTCCATTCATCAAATACATATACGCGTCCTCCAGTGTGATATCCACCGCCCGACACAGAACATTCTCATAAACCGGCGGCTCTTTCCCTACAAATTTCATCGTGATCCCTTTCTCCGTATATTGTCTGGAAGACATACGGTATCTCTGCTCCATTTCCCGCGCAATCGCGTCCGATTCTGTCTCGCACACCCACACATGGCCTCTTGCCTGATTCAGAAGCTGGATCACAGATCCGTCATAGAGAAACTGTCCTTTTCTCATGACCGCCAGATGGCTGCAGGTTGCCGCCAGATCCTCCACCACATGGGTGGTAAACAGTACGATCCTGTCCCTGGAAAAGTCCACAAGAAGATTCCGGATACGGATCCGCTCCTCCGGATCCAGCCCTGTTGTGGGCTCGTCGACAACCAGAAACTCCGGATCATTGAGCAGCGCCTGGATCAGCCCGACCCTCCGCTTCATTCCACCGGAAAGCTGACGGTTTTTCTTATTCTGATGCTCCGTCAGACTGGTCTTTTCCAGATAGTAATCGATCCGTTCTCTGCAGTCCTTCGCCGGTACCTCGGACAATTCCCCCAGATATTCCAGACATTCCCTCACCGTCAGATCCGGATACAGGTTCAGCTCCTGCGGAAGATATCCGATTTTTTTCTGTATTTTCTCATAATTTTTCTCGCAGTACTCGATCCCGTTCAGCGATACGCTCCCCTCCGCCGGCTTCAGGATCGTGGTCAGTACACGCATCAGCGTTGTCTTGCCTGCTCCATTCTCTCCCAACAGCCCGTAAATCCCTTTCTCCATCTGCAGGCTCACATGGTCTACCGCTGTCGTTCCATTCTTAAATTTCACCGTAAGATTATTTCCTTTTACTCCCATCATCCACGCACTCCTTTTTTCATCGTTCGCGGCAAAGCCGCCAGCATGATTCCCGCCAGCGCCAGCGCTGCCGCCTCACCGAGCATCCATCCGAAGTCCCCAGGCGCCTGAAAATTTCTGTTCTGAAACGCCAGTGGATTCCAGTTTCCAAGCAGTACCTCCCCGCCTTTGGAGGAAAGAAACAGCCAGACGAAAACGCAAATCCCGATCCCTGCCCATACACTGCCCAGCAGATTGGTCAATGTCATCGACAAAATGCCGAAAAACAGAATACTCACGGACACCGCCGCCAGATACATCAGATACTGCCCCGCTTCCTTCTCAAAAGTTCCGCACAAAGGCTTCTGCCAGAAAAACAGCCAGTAGCCGGAAAAAGCCGTCAGGCAAAGATAGAGCCACTGCCAGAAGATTCTCCTCATGATCGCCCGGATCCTCTGTCGCTGGGGAAACAGCCAGAAGATTTCCCAGCGCTTCTCTCTCCGCTCCATCTCACAGGTGTCCGCAAAGAAGACGGCTGCCAGCACGCCTGTATAAACCGCCAGCGCGATTCCTATCTCTGCAGTTCCGGTAATTCCACGCACCAGCGATATCAGTACAAAGAAACAGAAAGAATAGGCGATCTTATACCTTGGCAGTGAAATTTTTCTGTCCTTTCTCAATATACCCGCCTCCTTTTCCAGATCCAAACCGCAAGGAAAAGCAGCCCTGCAGCCACAGCCAGAAGCGCCGGCTGGCTCCAGTATGCGACTTCCGGAACGGTCGTCTCAAAAAATTTTCCGTCAAACCGCAGCATGATGGCAAGCGGTCTTCCTATATACTGGTAACCGTCTGCGGTCTCTGTTCCCATATTGGAATACAGCATATACAGAAACAGAAGAGGCGCTGCCGGAAGCGGATTTTTGAACAGAAGAGCGACCGCCGCATAAATACTGACGATCATCGTCAGGTTCGGCAGAATGAACAGCACAACATGGATCAAAAAATCTGCCGGCTGATAAGGGAACCCCTCTCTCACTGCCTGAATTCCTCCAAGCACAGTAAAAAAGACGGTGCTCACACAGATCAGAAGCAGGATTGCCAGATATCCGCCTGCAGCCTTTCCCAGAACGTAATTCTTCGCAGACACCGGCTTCGTATGGAGCAGCTCATAGGTATCTCTTCTGGTGTCCCTCAGAAACAGAAATGCCAGCAGAATTGCCGCCCCAAATCCCACAAACAGGCTCAGAGCATCCGTAAATTTTCGCGCCAGATACCAGGAATAGGGATGCTCTTCCAGCTTCTGCCGGATCCAGGCGTTGGTCTCTTCCAGATCCGCCCTCCCGTATTCGTATTCTTCCAGATAAGAGTCGACGCCAAGGTAGTGATAGTTTTCTTCCATATAGCGGTCGATCTCCTCAATGGTCATATCTGAGTTCCGGACCGTGTCCAGCACCTCATCGGCTTCCTGCTCACTCATCCCAAACCCGTCTTCCGCCACCAGTGCCGGACGGATCGCCTGCAGCCCTTCTTCGAACATTTTCTCCCGGGACTGACGGATATACCCCTCCGTGACGTCCCTGTCCCACGGGCTGGATACTGTTTCGCTTTCCAGTTCCTCCTGTGTCTCGTAATAACACAGACTCAGATAGGGTGATGTCATATCCCAGATGCCAAACATCATCACAAGACACGCGATCCAGTACAATGGATTTTTCAGGTAATTTTTCAGTTCCCTTTTGATGATCGTTTTCATAATCTTCCCAATGTTCCCGCTTTCCTGTTTTCCCGCTTTCCTTGCACATCGCTCTTTACAGGTATCTTCCCGCGTAACAGTTCCGCTAGAGCATGTTTGAAAATTGCTTTCTGCGAGATGTGCGTCACAGTTTGTGGGAAATTACATCTTCTCTTTGATTTCATCTTAACTGATCATTCACAACAAAAAAACAACGAAAAAAAGATGGCTGACAACAACCATCTTTCCTATCGTTCTCTCTATTCTTTTTTATCGGTTCTGCTCCTCTATTCCTTCCCGGAATTCTGCCTGCACACAGCCTCCCGGACAGTTGGAGATCAACAGTCTGCCTCCGTGCTTCTCACAGTACATCCGGGACAGGTACAGTCCAAGTCCGAAATGTTTCAGATCATCCAGGGGATTGGAGTGGTAATACGCCTTCGTCACCGTTTCCGCATCCTCCCGAAATCCTTCCCCGTCATCCTTCACGGTCAAAACAAGAAATTTCTCTCCGGCTTCGAGGGTGACTGCAACCTCCTTTTTCGCGTAGCGGACAGCATTGGTCAGAAGATTCTCATAAACCTCCAGGATCAGTTCCCGGTCTGCCTGTATCTCACTTTTGCCCTTATACGCAGCAAAACACTGCTTTCCCGCCTCTGCCGCCAGCAAGTTACCGGCCTCTTCCATGGTCTGTGCCAATTCACGTACCGAGATCTTCTCGCAGACCACAGTGCGCTCCTCCAGACGGCTCAGCTCCTTCATCGTATCCACAAAACGGTTCATTCTGTCAATCTGATCCAGCCCTGTCCGCAGGATCTCCATCACTTTGTCTTTGTCCAGCCTTTCCTGAGGCACAAATTCCAGAAGCATTTCCTGATAACCGCGGAGCACCGCCAGCGGTGAACGGATATCGTGGGCGATCGCCGAGCGGAGGGCTTTTTCCTCCTCGATCATCCCCCAGAGCTTCCGGTTATTGTCCTTCAGCTGCAGGCGCATCTGCTCAAACTTCCCGCAAAGCTGTCCCAGTTCATCCCGATTCTGATAATCGATGGAATGATCCCATTCTTCCCTCGCTATCGCTTCCAACGCCTGAGACATTGCGTCCAGCGGAGGCTGGATCTTCTTCCGGTAAAAAAGCAGGATCGCTCCGCCGCATCCGATCATCGGAATCAGAAGCCCGGACCAGGTGATCAGAAAATCACAGGTTTCCAACAGAAAGTTTTCCACATCAGAAAGCTCAACTCCATTACTGTTTCCCCAGTAAACCAGATTTTCCTCGTAAATGACTTCCTCCAGTGCTTCGTAATACGTCTCTTCCTTCAGATGCTTCCGGTACAGATGGATCTGAAATTGTTCTGCAGCACCCTGAACCAGAACAGCACAGAAGAAACTCAAAATCATTGCCACAGAAAAATACAGCGCAAACGAACGCCGAATAGACAGATTTCTTATTTTTTCCATCGATATCCGCTCCCCCAGACCGTCTCGATCACTTCATCCTTCAGACAGACGGAAAACTTCTTCCGGATCCTGCGCACCAGTTCCGTCACCACACGGCTGTCTCCCTCGGCATCATATCCGCAGACCCTCTCGTAGATCCGTTCTCTGTCAAATACCTGTCCCGGATGGACGGACAGAAACTCCACGATCTCATATTCCAGCCGGGTCAGGGGAATTTCCTTTCCCTCAAACCGCACCTCTTTTCCGGCATATTCGATCCAGAGTCCGTTCTCATATCTGGAGCTTGTCCGGAATTTCTGACGTTCCTCCCGTTTCAGATGCGCTGTGATCCTTGCCTCCAATTCTTTCAGGCTGAACGGCTTGGTGATATAATCATCCCCGCCGGACAACAGTCCGTTCACCCGGTCCTGTTCCTCCACACGTGCAGTCAGAAACAGGATCGGACAGGCGGTCTCATTCCGGATCTTTCTGCACACTTCAATTCCATCCATTCGGGGCATGTTGATGTCCAGAAGGATCAGATCCGGATTTTTTGAGAGTTTCTCCAATACTTCCAGTCCGTCCCCTGCCGTCAGGATCTCAAACCCTTTGATTTCCAGATAGCTTTTCAGCATCTTCACAAGCTCTTCGTCATCGTCTGCGATCAGAAGCCTGTATGTCATCTTACCATTCCTTCTTTCCTACCCTCCGGAAGCCCTCTGTTCATCCATACTGCTCCGCACTTTGCTTCGGATTCTCTGCAGCGCATTGTCGATCGCCTTGGGCGGTTTCTGCATCTGCCGGGCAATCTGCTGATAACCGTATCCTTTCAGATACAGCTGCAGCACTTCATACTCAAAAGGACTGAGGATCTTCCGGATCTTTTCATGGATCCGGTCCAGATTCTCGCGGTTGATCAGAATTTCTTCCGGCGTCTCCTCATCGATCAGCCGCAGCTCCTGCTCCGACACCGGCTCGCTGAGAGAGACGAAGCTGTTCAGGGGCTGATGTTTCTGTCTCTGTGACATGGAGATTGCCGAGTACAGCTGACGGTCAATACACAGGGCGGCAAATGTAGCAAAGGACGCCTCCCGTTCTTCCTGATACCCCTGGATCGCCTTGAACAGCCCCAGCATTCCTTCCTGGATCAGGTCCTCCTGATCGCCGCCGGCGAGATAGAGCGCACGCGACTTCTGGCGGACAAGGTATTTATACTTGTCTACCAGATAGTCCGCCACCTCGCTCTCCCCGTTTCTCATCATCCGAAGAAGCTCTTCATCCTTATATCCATCATATTTTCCTGTCATGTCATCCTCTCTGTCTTACAATCTCATAAGCCAGCACTCCCGCCGCAACAGAAGCATTCAGCGATTCGATTTCTCCCTTCATCGGAATCGTCGCGACAAAATCACATTTCTCACGCACCAGCCTGGATACGCCCTCGCCCTCATTTCCGATCACAAGTCCGATGGGACCTGTCAGATTCAGACGGTACATAGGTTCTCCGTCCATATCCGCACAGACAAACCACAGACCTTTCTCCTTTAACTGTTCGATGGTCTGCGCCATATTCGTCACCTTCGCTACCGGCGTATAATTGATCGCACCTGCGGAAGTTTTCGCCACAGTCGCAGTCAGTCCTACCGCACGGTGTTTCGGAATGATCACGCCATGAGCGCCCGCAATATTGGCGGTACGCAGGATCGCGCCAAGATTGTGGGGATCCTCAATACCGTCCAGCAGGATCAGAAACGGCGGTTCCTGCTTTTCCTCCGCCCGTTTCAGAATGTCTTCCACGGTAGCATAACTATAAGAAGCTGCCTGTGCGATCACGCCCTGGTGACGTCCGGTCTGTGACATTCCGTCCAGACGTTCCTTGGATACATAGTTGATGATCGTGTCATGCTTCTTTGCCTCTCTCAGGATCGTATGTACCGGTCCGTCCTGGCTGCCTGTCAGAACATACAGCTTATCCACACTCTTCCCGGAACGGAATGCCTCCAGCACCGCATTCCGTCCTTCAATCAGTCCGCCCTCTGTTTCCTTCTTTTTACCCATTTTTCTGTTCCATCCTCATTCTTTATCAGTCAGACTTTTTCCAAAGCCATTTCCACCAGATCCACGACCCGGTCATAGTCTCCTTTCAGATACAGATACCCCATCACAGCTTCCAGCCCTGTGGCTCTCCGGTAATCTGTGATCGATGCATTTTTTGCCTTTGTCGCCGCTTTCGCGTTGCGTCCCCGCTTATAGACCTGCTGTTCTTCCGGTGTGAACGCTTCTTCCAGCACCGTCACCATTTTCGACTGATGCTCCGCCGATACCAGAGACGCAGCCATTTTGTGCAGCTTATTCACCTGCTGATTGGCTCTGCGGACCAGTACCGTCCGCACCACCATCTCATACGCCGCATCTCCGATATAAGCCAGGGTCAGCGGGGAATACTCTTTCAGGTCATGAACCGGCAGATGAAATTTCTCCGCCAGATATTTCTGCGGCGTATTCTCCAACGCTTCTGTCTTCTTTATGCTCTCTTCCATTTCACACCTTCTCTGGTATCTTCCAGCACGATTCCTTTTGCCAGCAGCTCATCACGGATCGCATCCGCCCGGGCAAAATCCCTTGCCTTTCTCGCCGCCTGCCGCTCAGCGATCATCGCTTCGATCTCTTCATCCAGAGATTCTTTCTTCCGGTCCACGATCAGCCCCTGGATATCGCAGAGTTCCTTGATCTCATCCTTCACCCGTTCAGCAAACGCACGGGAAGAAGCTTCCGTAACCTCTGTATTGGCGAACTTCACCAGCTCAAAGACCGCCGCCAGCGCGTCGGAAGTATTCAGGTCGTCGTCCATTGCCTCCTCATATTTTGTGCGGAACTGCTCCATCTCTTTCAGCTTTCCGGTTTCTTCTTCTGTGAGAGCTTCTGTCTTCGCAGCGGAAGAAAACTCTTTCAGACGATCCACAGCCGTCACGATTCTTTCATAAGCATTCTTGGACGCTTCCATAATATCCGCGCTGAAGTTCAGCGGACTTCTGTAATGAGCGCTCAGCATGAAGAAACGGAGCACCTGAAGATCATATTTCTCTCCAATCTCACGGACGGTAAAGAAATTTCCCAGAGATTTGGACATCTTGCGGTTATCAATATTCAGAAACGCGTTGTGCAGCCAGTAACGGGCAAACGGTTTTCCATTGCAGCACTCACTCTGCGCGATCTCATTTTCATGATGCGGGAAGATCAGATCCTCGCCGCCGGCATGGATATCAATCTCTTCACCCAGATATTTTTTGGACATCTCGGAACACTCAATATGCCATCCCGGACGGCCTTCTCCCCACGGAGAAACCCAGAACGGCTCTCCCTCTTTCTTCGGTTTCCATAACACGAAATCCAGCGGATCTTCTTTCTGATCCTCGCCGGAAACCAGAAGCGAACGGCCGCCGGAACGCAGATCATCCAGGTTCTTATGGGAAAGTTTTCCATACTCGTCAAATTTTCTGGTACGGAAGTATACCGTACCGTTTACATCATAGGCATACCCCTTCTCCACCAGAGTGGAAATCATCTCAATCATGCCCGGAATCTCCTGAGTCGCCAGAGGATGTGTGGTTGCCGGACGTACATTCATCGCTTCCATATCCTTCTTGCACTCTTCGATATAACGGGAAGAGATCTCCTGGGCGCTCACGCCCTCCTCAATGGATTTGGCAATGATCTTGTCATCCACATCCGTAAAGTTGGAAACGTAATTTACCTCATACCCCTTGTATTCCATATAACGGCGCGCCGTATCAAAAACGATCATCGGACGCGCATTGCCGATATGAATAAAGTTGTAGACCGTCGGTCCACAGACATACATTTTTACCTTTCCTTCCTCCAGCGGAATAAATTCTTCCTTCTTCTTCGTCAGCGTATTATAAAACTTCATCTTTGTTCTCCTTTTTCATAAACTTCAGTTCCCTCTCCAGCTCCAGGACACGGTTCGTCAGTTCCGTATTCTCATGCTTAAGAGTTTCTATATCATCAAACACCGGATCCGGCAGATGAATCTGATCCATGGTATTCCAGGTGACACGCACATCATTTCTCTTGACGATCCGCCCCGGAACACCGACCACCGTACAGTTCGGCGGAACCTCCCGCAGCACAACAGAGCCCGCTCCGATCTTGGAATTTTCTCCAATGGTAAACGAACCCAGGATTTTAGCTCCGGCACTGACCATCACATTGTCACACAGCGTGGGATGTCTCTTGCCTGTCTCCTTACCGGTACCGCCAAGCGTCACCCCCTGATACAACGTCACATTATCCCCGATGACCGCAGTCTCTCCAATGATCACCCCTGCACCATGGTCAATAAAAAGCCCCTTACCGATCACAGCCCCGGGATGAATCTCGATCCCCGTTTTACGCGCCGCCCTCTGAGAAATCCAGCGCGCCAGAAAATAATGCTTTTTCAGATACAGCTTATGCGCCCGCCTGTACTTGAGCATAACACGAAACGACGGATACAGCAAGACCTCCAACGGCGAATGAATCGCCGGATCCCTCTCCTGAATCACCTGAAACTCCTCTTTAAAATATTTAAAAAATCCCATCCCAATGACCCCCTTTCTGTAACCGTTCAGCCAGCTGAACGGTTACCCCTTTTCAACACCAGACCACCAAGAACCAAAACAGCCAAACGCACAATCTGCACCTACAGCCTCTCCACTCTCTGCCACCACATCCAGCCTATCACTCACACCCCTCCCGCGGCCAAGACCAGCCTCCAGGCGGCGCCGGAAGGACAGGATGCGATCCAGTTCTTGCGACTGCGGGCGAACAGCGCAGGGAAAATTGTCCGCCGCCCACCGCCCGCCACAGACAAAACGCCTCCAAAAAAGGCGAACAATTTTCCCTGCGATGTCCGAACGCCGGAGTGAGAACGGATGCATCCTGTCCTTCCGGCGCCGCCTGGAGGCGTCCTTTCCGCACAAAAAAAGCACTTCATCAAAAAGACGAAATGCTTTCGTGGTTCCACTTTTCTTCAAGACCCTTTCCGGTCTCCTCAAAACACTTAACGCATGTCACACGTCCCCGGCTACACACAACTCTTACCCACGGCAATCCCGTTTCCCGGATTTCCCGCAGCCGCTTCACCCGGGCAGCTTCCGGACGCACTTCAAAAACCTCCTGGTCCGGCTGCTCTCACCCGCTGACAGCCGTTCTCTGGAAACCGGTGCTGATTTTCTACTCTTTCCGTTCTCTGCCTTTTCCTGTTCTTTATAGTCTATGCAAATTCCAAATATTTGTCAAGGTTTTTCTTCTTAATCCTCAGTGAAAGGTTCATCCGCCGGGTAGCCTCCGGCGAGTTTCTGCATGCAGCGCTGGATGGAATCCTTGGAATTTCCCCAGCTCTTATCCTTGTTCCGGTAATCGTATTTTTCCGTAAACCAGGTCACTTCTTCCTGCAGCCTTTTGTAATTTTCTTCCATCAGACGGAACAAGGTCGGATAAAACGTTTTCTTCTGTTTCTCATTCAGCTTCTTCTCCGCCGTTTCCACCAGATCGCCGAAGTGAGGCAGACAGAATCCCTTGCTCTCTTCAAACAGCTGAACAAATTCCGGACTGCTTTTGTACAGATCAAAAAAGGTATCCAGATACCGTTCATAATTCGCCTTAAACTGGCTGCATACAAAGCAGGAACATGTTTCCTCCTGTACCCACTGCCCGATGGATGTCTCCGGCGCCTTTCCGGACAGGGAAGTCTTCTGCATCCGCTTCATGAAGGAACTTTTTCCCGGTGTGAAGCCGTCCATCTGTTTTTTCAGATCCTGATTCAGACGTTTCAGATGTGTGCTGAGGATCAACGCACTTCCCAGACGGTTTCCGTAATCATACATCATTTTGTAGTGATGGCGGCAGAACCCCTCCTTGTCCGTCATCCCCCGCACATCCTCTTCCATATAAGAGGCTCCGCTTCCCAGGGCATAGGAAATGGCATGCTGCTCCGCCTCCCGCTCCAGAAAGCAAAACGGGCATTCATCCTGTGCCTTGAACGCATCCATCAACGGTATTGTGTGAATTGATTCCTTCATCTTGTTTTCCTCCCTTTTCTCAGACCTTCTCCCTGTCTCTTAACTGTCTCTTAAAACGGCGTTCCATCCAATACAAACGGCGTCGTCTGATAAACGTAATAGTTGAGCCAGTTGGTATAAAGATTATTTGCGTGGGCGCGCCACATCAGCAGCGGCCGGGTATCCGGATCGTCATTTTTGAAATAATTTTTCGGAACCTCAATGGGCAGCCCCTTATCACTGTCACGCTTGTATTCCCCTGCCAGCGTCACCCGGTCATACTCCGGATGGCCCATCACAAAGATCTTTCTTCCATTGTCCGCCATGCCCAGATAAAAGCCTGCTTCCTCTGATTCCGCCAAGATCGTCAGCTCGCTGCATTTGCGAATCTCCTCAATGGGCACTTCCGTGTGGCGGGAATGAGGCGCCAGAAACATATCGTCAAAGCCCCGCACCAGTGGAATCTTCCGGTTGTTGACCTTGTGCCAGAACAGGCCGAATTTTTTCTGATCGAGCATCCGCTTTTTCAGTCCGTAAAAATGATACAGGCTTGCCTGCGCCGCCCAGCACAGGAAGATCGTCGATGTCACATGGGTGTTGGTCCATTCCATGATTTCCACCAGTTCCTGCCAGTAATCCACTTCCTCAAATTCCATCTGCTCCACCGGCGCCCCGGTAATGATCATGCCATCGTAATAATTCTTCTTCACATCTTCAAATTTGATGTAGAAAGTATTCAGATGGCTGGTGGACGTATTTCTGGACTCATGGCTGGCAGCCGCCATAAACGTCACATCCACCTGCAGCGGTGTGTTGGAAAGAGAACGCAGAAGCTGAAGCTCCGTATCCTCCTTCAAAGGCATCAGATTTAAGATCAAAATCTTCAGCGGACGGATATCCTGATGGATCGCCCGGTTTTCATCCATAACAAATATATTCTCCTGCTCCAGAATCTCCTTTGCCGGCAGATCGGCCTGTACTTTTACTGGCATATCTTTCTTCCTCTCTTCTGTCTGTGATTTTTAACGGATCATATCCAAAAACTGTTCTTCTGAAATCACCGGAATTCCAAGTTCCGCTGCTTTTTTATTTTTGGAAGAGGTGGATGCTGTGTCGTTGTTCACCAGATAGCTGGTCTTTTTCGTCACGCTCCCCGTCACTTTTCCGCCCAGCGCTTCGATACGGTTTTTCATCTCGCTGCGGTTCTCAAAATGCTCCAGGCTTCCTGTAATGACAAAGGTCAGTCCAGCAAGCTTCTGCTCTTCTTTGGAGCCTTCCGGTTTCTCCAGTTCCAGATGCTCCAGAAGATGATCCAGCCTCCGATTGTTTCTTTCATCCTCGAAATAGCTCACCAGGCTCTGTCCGATCACTTCTCCGATCCCGTCAATTCCCGTCAATTCCTCCACCGTCGCATGGCGGATACGCTCCAGGTCATAGTCAAATTCCCGGCAGATCATCTTTGCGTTTGCAAGCCCGATATTCAGGATCCCCAGTCCATAAATGACCCTCCAGAGTACCGTATGGCGGGCTTTCTGAATGCTCTGCCACAGATTTTCATAGGATTTCTCTCCAAAACCGTCCATCGCGACAATCTGATCCCTGTAACGGTCCAGTTCAAAAATATCTCCGAAATCCTGCAGATATCCATGACCGATAAATTTCTCCAGCGTCGCCTGGGACAATCCGTCGATATTCATCGCATCCCTGCTCACAAAAAGCGTAAAGGTCTTGATCGCCTTCGCCGGACATTCCGGGTTGACGCAGTACAGCGTTTCCACATCGTTGACCATCTGAATCTTCGTCGGTCCTTTGCACGCCGGACATGTGTCCGGAATATCTTTCACCCCGCTGCGGGTCCTGTTTTCCGCGATCTGCGGAATGATCATATTCGCCTTGTAAACCTCGATCCGGTCTCCGATTCCAAGTTCCAGGCTTTTCATAATACTGATATTGTGAACGCTGGCTCTGGACACCGTAGTCCCCTCCAGCTCCACCGGTTCAAAAATCGCCACCGGATTGATCAGCCCTGTCCTGGACGGACTCCACTCGATTTCCAGCAGCGTCGTCTCCTTCTGTTCATCCGCCCATTTGAACGCGAAAGAATTCCGCGGAAATTTCGCCGTAGCGCCCAGGGATTCCCCGTATGCGATATCATCATAAATCACCACCAGACCGTCAGACGGAAAATCGTTTTTCACAACCTGGGAGGAAAAATACTCCATCGCCTCATCCAGCGTATCCGCGGTCACAACCCGGTATTCCACCGTATCAAAGCCCTGCTCCTTCAGCCATTCCATCTGACATTCCACCGAATTATCAAACGTCTCTCCTTCGGCGCGCACCAGCGTAAACGCCATAAACCGCACATGACGTCTCGCTGTGATCTCATTGTTCAGCTGGCGCACAGAACCGCTGCACAGATTTCTCGGATTCTTGTACTTTGCATCCACATCCTCGATTTCCTCGTTGATCTTCTCAAAATCAGAGTATGTGATGACCGCCTCTCCACGGAGCACCAGTTCCCCCTGAAACGGAATTCTCAGAGGAATATTTTCAAAAACTTTTGCATTGTTTGTCACGACCTCTCCGATCAGCCCGTTTCCTCGCGTCACGGCTTTCTCCAGACCTCCATTCCGGTAGGTAAGGACGATGGTCAGTCCATCCATTTTCCAGGAGAGCAGGCACTTCTGGTTCCCGATAAACTCCCTGAGCACTTCCACATCCTTGGTTTTATCCAGGGAAAGCATCGGGCTTTCGTGGGCCTCTTTTGGCAGTTCATTGACCGCTTCATACCCCACCTGCACCGTCGGACTGTTTGCCAGCACGGTTCCGGTCTGTTTCTCCAATTCCACAAGTTCGTCATAGAGCCTGTCGTAATCCAGATTGCTCATGATCTCCCTGTCTTCCTGATAATAGGCCTTTGCCGCCTGATGCAAAAGCTGCACCAGCTCTTTCATTCTCTTTGTCTGATCCATATGCTGCCTCCTACTACTGTTTCCCCTGAATTCTGTCCCGGATTTCTCTCAGTTCTTCTCCCGTCAGCTCCCGGTATTTGCCCGGCTCCAGCCCATCCAGCCGGATGTTCATGATCCGGATCCGTTTCAGCCGCTCCACCCGGTAGCCCAGCGCTTCACACATCCGCCGGATCTGGCGGTTCAGTCCCTGGGTCAGAACGATGGAAAAACACTTTTCCTTTCTTTTTCTCACCCTGCACGGCCGTGTCACCGTGTCCAGGATCGGAACTCCAGCCGCCATCCGGTTCAGAAAATCTTCTGTCACCGGCCGGTCCACCCAGACCAGATATTCCTTTTCATGAAAATTTCTCGCCCGCATGATCCCATTGACGATGTCCCCGTCATTGGTCATCAGCAGAAGGCCTTCCGAATCCTTGTCCAGCCGCCCCACGGGATAAATTCTCACCGGATAGTTCAGATAATCGATCACATTATTTTTTTCCCGTTTCTCCGCCGTACATACGATCCCCCGCGGCTTATAAAACGCCAGATAGACTTTTTTCTGTTCCGGGGTGATCTTTTTTCCGTCGACACAGACAATGTCTGTCTCTCCCACCTGGGCTCCCATCTCCGCGGGACTCCCGTTGATCGTGACTCTCCCGTCTGCAGTCAGACGGTCCGCCTCTCTGCGGGAACAGAATCCCGCGTCACTCAGATATTTATTTACTCTCATCCGTTGTTTTCCACCTCACAGGACAACAAAAGCAGTTTTGCACATCTTCCGGACGGTCCGTTCCTTTGTACAAAGCTGCTTTTTTGTTTCCTCTATCTTTGACCAGATTTACTGAAGGCTTTCCACATATGCTTTCAGATCCGCATCGCTCTCCAGCGCCTGCTCATAAGAAGCCTGCACATTTCCTACCAGCGCCTTTACTTCTTCCCGCTCCAGTGCGCTGCTCATCGCCTCCGCAATCTGCGTATCGCTCTCCACGTCCGATGCGATTACCAGATTCCCTTCCTCATTGGTGTACATATACAATTCCATCAGCATCGGAAGCTGGGTGTCAATCTCCTTATATTTACAATTATAGCTGACAAACGCAACGTACGTTCCCTCCGTCGGGCCATCCAGTGTGTACGTGATAATATCATTGTAGCTTTCCACTTGATCCTCTGCCGTAATCTGGGCTTCATCTTCGGCAGGAAGCGTATCGACTGCCTCTTTGATCGTCCCGATATCCTTGGAAGCCAGCGCAGTAAAATAAGTGGTCGCCACCGCGCTTACCTGTGCATTATTTTCCGCCGCAAACTCTTGTCCCGGCTCACCGGCGCTCTGCTGTCCATCCTCCGGCACGGACTCACCGGCAGGCGTTGGCGTCGCAGTGAGCTGAGCATTTCCCCCGGCCCCTTCCTGATCCGAATTGGAAGAAACCAGATGTACAACCAGCAGTATCAGGCCGACTACCACAAGAATCGCCAGAATCAACAGCATATAACGCAGATTATCCGAAACCCATTCCCTGAAACGGTCTTTTCTCGACATTGGTTTTGCCATATTCTACCCTCTCTTTTCCTTCTTTTTTACGATAGCACAAAACCCCTATTTCCATTTCTGGAGATAGGGGCTGTCACACGCGTCTGGAGGGATTCGAACCCCCGCCACACGGTACCGGAAACCGTTGCTCTATCCCCTGAGCTACAAACGCTTACATCCACGAAACTCTCAGCAAAATCTTCTGAGTATTCCCTGAATAAGTATTGATTTATCTGCTGTCCATAAAAGCATTTGCGTCTCTTACTTTTACGATACAACATTGTTATCATACTACATTCAGCGAATCTTGTCAACTGCCTCTCGCCGAAAAGTCAAAAACCAAAATGGCGCCGTAACAGTCCAGCCGGCTGAACTGTTACGGCATCCGCCCCATCCCTCAGAACACAATCTGATTCAAAGTCCTGCTGTAAAGATACGCCTGATTGGCAAGGATCTCCTGAGGTTCTACCTGGGTCTGATTGATATCCGTTACCATCTCTTTGAGCATGTCCCTGCTCACTGTCTCATCTGCCGGCACAAGGATACATTCATGAACACTGCTTGGAAGTATATAGAAATCACCGCCGAATTTTTCCGACAATTCCTTCAGCATACCGGGATATCGGATACAGATCGCGCCGAAGGTTTTCTTCTGGTTTGTCAGTACATACATGGGAAATATCCGGCATTCCGCCTCATCCTCTGTTTTCGTTGCATCAACATCCGCATTCAGAAAGCACTCCCGGAGGATCTCTCCCATAGGACGCAGGCTCGCCTTCAGATCTGAGACGGTATTCTCCCACGCCTGACGGTCCAGCTCTTCCCCTGTGATCCCCCACATCTCCAGATGGTTTTTGTTGATCAGTATCGTAGCCTGCCCGCTTCCCACCGAAGCGGTCATATAATAATAGACAACTGCCAGATCCAGATACGTCCGGTAGGGAATCTCCCGGAGTATTTCCCGATTCATTCCGATGTTCACCAGCTTACAGTAAAGATGTTTTTTCGCGTTCTCATAATCCGAAAAAAAATCCGTATTGATATCCAGCAGCGAATCATCCATCTCGTAATAATTTTCCAGCAGGCATGCCGCCAGACGAACCACCGAACTTCCTCCTTGGTAACGCTCATAGAAACTGCCAATATAAATCAGCGGCGCTACTTTACAGTCTTTCCTGGTGATACTGACCGCATCCCTGGATACTCCGTTGTTTTTCTTTATCGTCTGCAGAGCAACCTGATACTCCTCTCCCGCCTGACGTCGGATTTCCTTCAAAAACGCCTGTGTAAAATCTTCATAACTCATGTGCAAAAACCACCTTTCTCATTCAAGACACAAACTTTTCCTCTTCAGAAACTTTATAATTTAGGACAGATTTTCACACAATAGGATGGTTCACCTCCTGTCTCACCTGAAAGCACGATCAAAGCATTATTCAATTATATTCATTACGGAATTTATGGCGACAGCCGCCAGAACACAGAAAGAATATCGCCCCGGAAAAAGAAGGTTTTCTGTGAATTTTATTCTAACCGATATACATGCCATTGTCAACCAAAAAGCTGTTTTCAAACACGCTTCACACCCAAACCTGAAAAGCGATTCGCCGGGAATTTATAGAAAATCCCCGGCGAATCGCTCCAATGCCCATCCATAGGCTTCGCTCATTTACTTCAATACTATTTGACAGAACCTGTGATACCTTCCGCGAAGCTCTTCTGCAGGCAGAAGAATACGATCGCAGTAGGAACAGTACAGATAAATACACCAAGCATCAGCATACCGTAATCTACGGAATATCCGCCCAGCAGGTTCGCTACCAGCATTGGCATGGTAATAGACTCATTGGTTTTCAGAATTACCTTCGGCCACAGATAATTGTTCCATGCGTTCATAAAGGTAATGGTCATAGCTGCCGCATAGGTAGATTTCATGGTCGGAATAAACATGCGGAAGAAAATTCCGATCTCGCTGAGTCCATCCATTCGTGCCGCCTCTATCATATCATGCGGGAAAGATCTCGCGCTCTGCCGGAACATCATGATCAGGAACGGTGTGGACAATGACGGAAGCATAACCGCCGTCATTGTGTTAGTCAGTTTCATGGTTGAGAACATCCGGAACAGCGGGATCATGATCGCTGCGAATGGGATCATCATTGCCATCAGCAGAATTGTCATCACGATATCTTTGCCCTTATCATGATAGATCTCAAAACCATATCCGGCGATCGAACAAATCAGAAGCGCCAGGAATGTCAGCACGATCGCGTTTCTGAAGGAATTGAACAGCGCCCTTGCAAGATCCTGATTTGCGATCAGGCTTTTAAAGTTTTCGACCAGATATCCGCCCGGATAGAGCCGTCCGGCTACAACATCCGTACTCTTGTTGGTTGCACCGCAGAACATATAGTACAGCGGAAAAACGGAGAGCAGAGATACGATGGTCAGAAATGCATACTGGAAAAATTTCTTACCTTTGCTCATCATCGTTCATCACCTACTTTCATCTGAATCACTGCCAGAACCGCCACCATGATCAATACGATAATCGACATTGCCGCCGAATATCCGAAGTTGGGGCTCTGCACGAAGGACATGTTATAAATGTAATGGGACAATGTCATGGTTGCCTGTCCAGGACCTCCGTTAGTCAGGTTCATAGACTCATCAAACAGCTGCAGCGTACCGTTTGTCGACATGATCGCAGTCAGAAGGATCGTCGGCTTCAACAGCGGCACGGTAATCTTAAAGAAAGACTGCCTCGGGCTCGCACCGTCAATTTTCGCAGCCTCATAAACAGAATACTCAATGTTCTGAAGACCTGCCAGATAAAAGACCATATTATATCCGGTCCAGCGCCAGATCAGCGCGATGATGATAACCGCACGTGCTGTCCACGCATTGGCAAACCACATCACGGGTTCCATACCGATTCCACGGAGAAGTGTGTTGACCAGGCCATCGTTGGCGAACATGGAACGGAAAATCATGGAATAAGATACCAAGGATGTTGCGCATGGCAGAAAGATCATCGTACGGAACAGTCCCTTGAATCTCAAATGTTTGTTGTTCAGCATGGATGCCAGGATCAGCGCCAGGATCAACATCACCGGTACCTGAATGATCAAATAAAATATGGTGTTGAAAAGACATTGACGGAATGTGGCATCCTGAAGAATACGGGTATAATTGGTAAGACCTCCGAATTTCAGATTAATGCCCAGACCTGTCTGCAGCGACAGAATAAACGCCTGGATCATCGGATAAAAACTCATCCAGGCGATCAATGCAGTGGCAGGGATCAGAAAAACCCATCCGGTCAGATTATGTCTTCTCTCAAGTGAAAGTTTCTTTCCTGAACCTTTCATAGGACTTCCTCCTTACTATGTGAAGAGCAGAAAGTTTTCTGCATGCCAGATGATACAGGAAAAGGCCTGCTGCCATCTCCGACAGCAGACCTTCCGTACGTCGTCTATACTCAGCCGCCCATATTGAATTCTACGGTATCCTGAGCTTTTTCAATTTCAGAATCCATATCTGCACCCTGCTGTGTGATTGCAGACAATGCAGTTCCTACAGCATTACGTGCGTCATAGTAGAACGGTCCGGTAACATTGGATGGAGTCTGCTCTGAGAATCCAAGGATCTTGCTGTTCACCGCATCTCCTCCGAAGAATTCAGATGGCTCTGCGTATACGTCAGATTCTTTTGCCGGTGACCAGGTAGCGATTGCTCCGGTACCTGCGGTCAGCAGATCGTCATACAGCTCTGTGCTTCCTGCAAAGGTAGCATTCAGGAAATCCATTGCCAGTTCCGGATTGTCGCAGTTGGAAGAGATTGCCCAGGAAGAACCACCGTTGTTGGAGTAGTTGGTAGCATTTTCCTGTCTCTCCAGTCTCGGCATATTGGTGATCGCCCATTTTCCGGACTGATCTTCCTGTGCCGTGATGGAGGCCATGATCCAGCAGCCGTTGATGGAACTTGCTACTGTTCCGTTATTCAGAGATGCTACGTACTGATCCCAGTCGGTAACCTCTACCAGAGTTCCGTCTTCTACCATCTGTACATAAATTTCCATACACTCTTTCAGTGCGTCGTTTCCAACAATATTTACGCTTCCGTCTTCATTAAACAGAGAAGCTCCGCAGGACTGCAGCATCTCCATGATCAGGTCCGGAGAACCTGCCTGGGAAGTAAGGATCGGCTGTCCTGTTTTTTCTTTGACAACTTTTGCCTTCTCCATGAAATCACTCCAGGTAATATCCGTAAAGTCATCAATCGTAAATCCTGCCTGCTCCAGATAATCCGTTCTGTAAGCCGCGATTACCGCACCGTTATCAAACGGAACACCGTAGTTCTTGCCGTCCACTACGGAGTAAGCAACCTTTGCTTCTGCAAACTGTGAGAAATCAACGCCTGAATCTGTCAGATCAGTGAAGATATCCGGATAGTTGGTAACATATTTCTGGAAAGAGTTGTCCTGCATCAGGAAGATGTCCGGCAGAGTGCTGTAATCACCTGCGGATGCTGCTGTTGTCAGGTTTGTCTCGATATCATCGGACAGAACTTCTGTAACTTCAACCTTGAATCCCTCATGATCCTGCGCATAAATCTCAGCTGCTTTCTCGATCGCGTATACGTTGAAGTTCGGGTCCCAGGTCCATACGGTCAGGGTGTTGTCACCGGATCCGCCGCCTTCAGACGATGCGGTACTTCCGCTGGTGCTTTCTCCGCTGTCTCCGCCTGATCCGCCGCAGGCCGTCATTGACAGCACCATGGTTGATGCCAGAAGCAATGCAATCACTTTTCTTTTCATTCTGATATACCTCCCTTTGTCTTTTTATACATATTGACGTATCATTTTTTGTCGCGCGCGTTACCCTTTCGTCGATATGTATATTTTTTTGTTTCTTCCATCGATGTTTATGGGCATATTATACCACAATGAAAATCCATTATGTAAGCGTGGTCAACCACATACTGTGCAAATTTGAACATCATAACCCTTTTTCTGTCAATTTCAGTGTTTCGGCGATATCACCATCCCTCTTCTGTTTTCACGTCACAATTCAACAACTTGCCTTTGTAATTCGCCGACGACCGTCTCCATTCACTCGGCGAAACACCCATAATTTTTTTGAAATTCCTGTTAAAAGTAGACAAAACATCGAATCCGGTACGGTTTGCAATTACGCTCATGGGGTCATTGGTTTTCTGCATCAGCTCACAGGACATCCGGATCCTCACCAGATTGATATATTCCGCCGGAGCCATCTGCATGCATGCGTGAAACACTCTTCTGAAATGCGTCTCACTGATATGACACAGCTGTGCCAGATCCTGAATACGGATCTCCTGAGCATAATTATCGCTGATATAATCCAGAGCCACAGAGATCATCGGCTGATACTTTTCCAGTCCCGTCCGGTTTTCTGTCTCATTTGCATTCATTTTGGCAATTTCCAGCAGCAACGCCAGCAGGAGACATTTTACCTCATCCAGATAATACTCCTCCACCCGTCTCATAAGTTCCATGATATGGCGGATAAGCCCCGCCATGACAGGTGTCTGACTCACATGACAGACATGGGCATTTTTCGAAATCCTCCGGATCAGTTCCTGCGCCTTTCGCGGATTATCCGTATACTGTTCCCGCAGAAAATTATCGGTATCGATAAACAGATATTCCCAGCTGCTTTCCGTACCAGGTTCATTGAGCGTGGCATGGGGGTAGCTTCTTGGAATAATTGACAGCATGTCTCCCTCAAATCGTGTGGAATGCTCCGTATTCTCCAGAAGAATTTCACCCCTTCCGGAATAACAGTATCCAATCTCCATATAATTATGAAAATGAAGACAATCCCCTCTTTTCTGCCCGTTGAAACTATGAATCCATTTTTCCCCGAGCAATGCCAGAAGCGGTATGCCGGGAGGCATTTCATAATACCGGAACTCTACTTTCTCTTTTTTCTTTCTGCTCAAATTCCGTTCCCTCCATGCAGAAAAAAGGCTGCCGCCCAAAAATCAC
>DSTMC04003__coassemble_800_pt1 | contig 39463 bp, 36 predicted proteins | sample DSTMC04003__metabat2_high_PE_023 | metagenome-assembled genome bin DSTMC04003 | reverse complement strand
CAGCTTCAGAAGACTGATACCGAGCGTATTGATCACGGATTCCCAGAAATACTTGTCCTCCGCAATGATCGCAAAGTTCTCTAAACCAACCCACTGTGCTGAACTGATCGTGCTGACCACTGTATAGTTCTTGAACGCAATGCTCAGACCATAAATCGGTATGTAGCTGAACACAATCATAAATACGATTCCCGGTAAAACCATTAGCTGCAGAGGAATCTGTTTCTTAAAATCCCGGAACCAACGTTTCAAAGAACTGTCTCCCACACTTTCTTTTTTCATTGTGCACCCTCCTTGCTTTTCTAAATAAAAACGTTTTTATTTCTTGGTGATTATATTACCACGTATCCTCTGTATTTACAAGCATAATTTATGTTTTTTTTTATATTTCTTTCAATTTTTTCGTGATTTTGTTTAAAAACGTTTTTATTCTACGGGTATAAAATTGCCTATGACAGCTATTTTCCCCGCCAGATCATAGACAATTTGACTTTTTGTTTTGTTTTACCGTACTCTGCATATACCCGTCGATCCTCTCACCATCAATGCTCCCTGCAGAACAATGCTGCTACCCGATTTTTTCATCTCCAGAAGTTCCATCATCTGGTCCACAGCCCGCCGTCCCTGTTCCTCAATGGGGTTTTTTACCGTTGTCAGCGCAGGCGAAAAATATTGTGAAATCTCAATATCATCAAACCCTGCCACACTGATCTCCTCAGGAACTTTATATCCCAGAAAATCCAGCGCTTTCATACATCCGATCGCACTTTGATCATTCCCCGCCACAAAAGCAGTCGGAAGGTCTCCATCCGAGAGGCGTGCCCGTCCGATCACCGCCGCATAGGTAACGTTCTCCTCAAACATTCCCTGTATGATGTCCTGTTTTCTCGGAATCAGCCCAAATTCCTGCATCGCATCCTCATATCCTCTTTTTCGTTCACTGCAATCATAGATATCTGACGCAGATTCAATAAAACCGATTTTTTTATGACCGAGATTGATCAGATACTTTGTCACTTCATAACCGGCACGGTAGGAGTCAAAAACAACACTTCCAACCGTAGGCATTTCTATTTTTCTATCCAACATCACTGCCTTAATACGGTTTTTCTGAAGAGTTTCCAGTTCTTGTTCCTGAATCCACTGTCCTTCAAATAAAAAGAATCCATCATACCCACCACCAAGAATATTTCTCATTACCTCACTGGAATTCCTCGTAATTACGATATGAAGTCCATATTCCTTTTTATTACAGCGTTCATTGATTGCATCAAAAAGTCTGTAAAAATATTCTCCACGTATACTTGATGTAATACAGCACAATTTTCTGGTTCTTGTGCTTTTCAGATTACGGCCATTCATATTTGGAACATACTCCAGCTTCCGCGCCGCCTCCTGCACCTTATTCCTGGTCTCCTCCGTCACCAGGTTGGAACCGTTCAATGCATTGGATACTGTGGAAACTGCAACTCCCGCCTCTCTTGCCACATCCTTAATTGTTGCCTTTTTCATTCTCACTGTGTCCTCTCTGTAACCAAAAGGCTGATGCCGTGGATTCCATGGACATCAGCCTTTTCTGCGTATTTCTTATAAAATCTCTGCTATAACAGTTCTACGCGGAATCAGTCATCCACATACGGCATAATTGCCATATGTCTTGCGCGTTTTACTGCTACAGTGACTGCTCTCTGATGTTTTGCACAGGTGCCTGTCACTCTTCTCGGCAGGATTTTTCCACGCTCAGATACATATTTTTTCAGTTTTGCTGCATCCTTGTAGCTGATTTCTTCGCCGCCGCAGAAAACACAGACTTTTCTTCTTCTGCGCATCGGTTTTCTGGATGCCGGTTTCTCACTGTTATTGTAAGCCATGTTCACACTCTCCTTTATCACGATTAATTAAATGGAAGCTCCTCGTCGATTCCATCCGGAATGTTCATAAACCCATCTGCGGAAATGCTGCCCATATCACGGGGAGCAGCCGCCGGTGCAGGTGCAGGCGCGGAATTGTAAGACGCAGCGTATCCGCCGCCGTTGTGCTCGCTTGCACTCTTGCTCTCCGCAAATTCCTGTTCCTCAACAACAACGTCTGTTGTATAAACCTTCTGGCCTTCGCGGTTGGTATAGCTTCCGGTCTGGATGCGGCCGGTGATGGCAATCTTCGTTCCCTGGCGCAGATATTTCTCTGCAAACTCCGCCTGACGTCCGAAAGCAACACAGCCGATAAAATCAGCGGTAGCGTCTCCGTCACGCTTGAAACGTCTGTCCACAGCAAGTGTATAGCGGGCAACCGCTGTTGCGTTCTCACCTGCGGAATATCTCACATCCGGGTCTCTTGTCAGTCTTCCCATTAAAATGACTTTATTCATTGATCTACCTCTTATGCCTCTTTCTTAACAACCAGGTATCTCAGTACATTGTCCATAATACGCATATGGCGCTCGATCTCTGCCGGAGCAGTCGTCTCTGCTTCGAACTGGATGAAATAATAGAAGCCTTCGCGCATGTGCTGGATTTCATAAGCGAGACGTTTTTTGCCCCACTCCTCCACCTCAGAGATGGTTCCGCCGTAACGGGTTACATAGCCTTTCGCTTTCTCTACTACGGCATTGCGCTCTTCTTCCTCAAGCTTTGCGTTTACAACCAGTGCTAATTCGTACTTGTTCATGCTTTCCCTCCTTCTGGTCTTTGGCCCCCTGCACTCCAGGGAGCAAGGAATCCGTTTTTGTATATCACAGAACCTGATTCTACCATAAATGCGAAAAAAATACAAGAGTCAGGGGATTTTTTCTTTGGGTACTTTGGGCTAAAGCGGACGAAAGCTGGCAGGGAGCGATGGCATGGGTGTTCGGCGGGCGGCTGCAGAAAAGTGGAAAATCTAACCATTCCGAAGCCCCTCCGGACGGGCACCGGAGCGATTCGACAGGAAAGCTTTATGCTTTCCCATCTCAGCGCTCCTCAGGCTCAGTGCGAGAAGCACTTCGCCTGTCCCGTCCTCCGGAGCCTCGGAATGGTTAGATTTTCTCACTTCCCTGCAGATGCCCGCCGAACACACATGCCATCGGTCCCTGTCAGCTTTCTGTTTTTTGAGACCGGAAGGTCATAAACTTTTTGGTTTCTCTTGTCCTTTATACCGATTGATGTCGGATCAAATTCTCAATAAACTGTGACACTCATCCTGCAGAAAGCTCCTTGTACGGGCGGCAGACCTGTATTGCTACACTTTTTTGCCCCCGGAAAATATTTTGTTCTATGAACCCCGAAATAACGGACACTTATGACTTCCCGGATACCAAAAGCAGAAAGTGACCAGGGGCAGGTGGTATGCGTGGACGGCGGGCATCTGCAAAGATATGAGAAAATCTTAGCGGTCCGAAGCTCCGGAGGACGGGTCAGGCGAAGTGCTTCCCGCACTGAGCCTGAGGAGTGCTGAGCAGGGAATTGATCAACAATTCCTTGCGAATCACTCCGGTGCCCGTCCGGAGGGGCTTCGGAACGGTTAGATTTTCCATATCTTTGCAGCCGCCCGCCGTCCACGCATACCACCTGCCCCTGGTCACTTTCGTCCACCTTTAACCAAAACATACTTTAGTATCGGAAATACTTGACAAAATTTGAAGAATATGGTTTGATGATAACAGAAAACAACCGAATAATTTTTGGCAAAACCTTCGAAAGATGGCGACGCAAAGCTATAGGGTCTAATCCATGTAACATGAGAATGACAGCCAGTTGCAGTAATAGAATCACACAGGATTTCCCGATAGATATTGTGCAACGGATAAAACGAATGTTTTATCCGTTTTTTGTTATATTTTATTCCTGTTTTTCCAAATCATTCAATTGCGGAAGATCCACAATCGAAAATTCAAAAGAAAAGGAGAGGATTTTATGACAAGGCATTTGTCGCTGTCTGTGCGGGTACCGATTGAAACAGACAATCCGAGTATTTGCCGAAACGAAGAAACTTGTATCAAATGCGGAATGTGCAAAGAGGTATGTACCAATGTGATCGGCGTTCTTGGAACCTATACCCTGGAGGAGACGGGAGGAAAGGCTATCTGTATCCACTGTGGACAGTGCGCCAACGTCTGTCCGCCGGCGAGCATCACGGAGGTGTATGAATACCCGGATGTGAGAGCCGCCGTCAACGATCCGGAAAAAGTAGTCATTGTCAGCACTTCGCCGTCCGTCCGTGCGGCTCTTGGCGAAGCGTTCGGCATGCAGCCCGGAGAATTTGTTCAGGGCAAAATGGTTGCGCTTCTCCGTGCGCTCGGGGCGGATTATGTATTGGATACCAACTTTGCAGCAGACCTTACCATCGTGGAAGAGGCAAGCGAGCTGATTGAAAGGATTACCAAAAAGACAGCGCCGCTTCCGCAGTTTACCAGCTGCTGTCCGGCATGGGTAAAGTTTGCGGAGACCTACTATCCGGAACTTCTTCCAAACATCTCCACATCCAAAAGCCCGATCGGAATGCAGGGACCGACGATCAAAACGTATTTCGCAAAGAAAATGAGAATCGATCCGACAAAAATTGTCAATGTCGCCTTGACTCCATGCACCGCCAAAAAGTTTGAAATCCGCCGCCAGGAAATGAACGCGGCCGGAAAAATGCTGGGAATCCCGGACATGCGTGATATGGATCATGTGATCACGACCCGTGAACTGGCGCGCTGGGCAAAAGAAGAAGGCATCGATTTCCAGTCTCTGGAAGACAGCGCCTACGATCGTCTGATGGGAGAGGCATCCGGCGCCGGCGTGATTTTCGGAAATACCGGCGGAGTCATGGAAGCAGCGCTTCGAACGGCATATACGTACATCACCGGTGAAAATGCTCCGAAAGATTTCTATACGCTGAAACCTGTCCGGGGTTATGACGGAATCCGTGAGGCAAGTCTGGAAATCGCCGGGATGCAGATCAATGTAGCCGCCGTACACGGCACGCAAAACGCCCGCAAGATAATTGAGCGCGTAAAAGAAGGCACAAAAGAATATCACTTTATTGAAGTGATGACTTGTCCGGGCGGATGTATCGGCGGCGGAGGCCAGCCGCGAAATCTGGAAGCAGACGCCGACGACGTACGCAAAGCCCGAATCGCCAGCCTGTACCGCCGCGACGAGCAGATGACCCTGCGTCTCAGTCACGAAAATCCGGAAATCAAACAGCTTTACCTGGATTTCTATGGAAAACCGCTCAGTGAACTGGCGGAAAAGATGCTTCACACTGCTTATATCAGCAGAGCCGGGGACTTAAAACAAGGCACAAAAAAACAGGAAACGAAGAATGACAAAAAGAAAGGAACAGAAGCAATGACAAAATGGAAATGTAAGATCTGCGGTTATATTTATGAAGGAGAAACTCTGCCGGAGGATTATACCTGCCCGATCTGCAAACAGCCGGCATCTTCTTTCGAAAAGTTAGAAGAAGTACCGTCCGCATCCGGAACCTCTCCCTATGCAGGTACAAAAACAGAAAAGAATCTTCAGGAAGCCTTTGCCGGTGAAAGCCAGGCAAGAAACAAATACACCTTCTTTGCTCAGATCGCCCAGAGAGAAGGATATGAACAGATCGCGGAATTATTCCTGATGACAGCGCGCAACGAACAGGAACATGCCCGCCTCTGGTATCAGGAGCTTGGACATCTGGGAACAAGCGCGGAAAACCTTCTGGCCGCAGCAACCGGCGAAAATTACGAGTGGACCGATATGTATGACCGTATGGCGAAAGACGCCGAGGAAGAAGGCTTCCATGACCTGGCAGAGCGCTTCCGGAAAGTCGGCGCAATCGAAAAACGCCACGAAGAACGTTACAGACAGCTGCTGGAAAATCTGGAAAAGGGACAGGTATTCGAGAAAATCGAAGAAACGGTCTGGGAATGCCGTGTCTGCGGACACATTCATGTGGGAACCTCCGCTCCGGAAATATGCCCTGTCTGCAGCTACAGCCAGTCCTACTTTGAAGTACATAAGAAAAACTATTAAATAAAATCTTTCGACAATACGCGAGGTTCAAAAACCCCGCGGCAAACCACGAGGTTTTTGGTCTTCGCTCCGCTCCGGTCAGCGCTAACCGTGTGCCACCGGCACACAGCACCGCCAAATGGACATGCAAGCATGTCCGCTTGGCTCATTGCCCGCGGGAATAAACAGCGGACAGACACGGGCAGGATCCGAAAGGATCCATAGATGCCCATATCTGTCCGCCGTTTTCATATTCTATCCGCTAAATTTTCTGCAGGCACTCCGTCTATCGGGAGCGTGCAGACTGCAGAAACACATATTCAGGCATACTCTACTCTTTCTTCCGAAGGCCTCTCGTATTTTTTTCCACCAGCTTCCGCGCGATCATGATCTGGTGTCCGCAGCCGACGCACTTCAGCCTGAAGTCCGCGCCCACGCGAAGAATTTCCCACTCACTGCTGCCGCAAGGATGCGGCTTTTTCAATTTCACAATATCTCCAACTTCGTAATTCATAACTACCTCACTTTTATCCGGGCCATCACCTGCCCGATTGGTTCTTCGATCAGCAGATCCGCATTGCTGTCCACCGGTGTGGCGCTCCGGTTCAGCACGATCAGCGCTTCTCCCTGAAAATATCTGAGCAGCCCCGCCGCCGGATAAACCGCCAGTGACGTTCCCCCTACGATCAATACATCTGCTTCTGAAATAGCATTTACCGACTCTTCCATAATCTTCTGGTCCAGGGCTTCCTCATACAGGACAACGTCCGGTTTCACAATTCCCTTGCAGTGTTTACACCGCGGAACACCATCCGTGTCCCTGATATACTGCGCATCATAAAACGCACCGCAGTTCATACAGTAATTTCTGTGGATGCTGCCATGCAGCTCCAGAACCTTCCGGCTCCCGGCTGCCTGATGGAGACCGTCAATATTCTGGGTCACCACTGCCTTCAGCTTTCCCGCCTGTTCCAGTTCCGCCAGCTTTTTGTGTGCTGCGTTTGGTGCCGCATCCAGCACCAGCATCTTTTCCCGGTAAAAGCGGAAAAATTCCTCCGGATGTCTCATAAAAAAACTGTGACTCAGGATCGTCTCCGGCGGATACTCATACTTTTGATGATACAGCCCGTCCACACTTCTGAAATCCGGAATTCCGCTCTCCGTGGACACACCCGCTCCTCCAAAAAACACCAGCCGGTCACATCGGTTGATGATCTGCTGCAGTCTCTCGATTTTCTCCATTTTTCTCCTCCCCAAGCTGTCCGCTTACGATATCCTTACTCCCTGCACCACAAAACGCTGAGAGGAATCTCTCGCCGCACAGGTGGAAAGTGTAACAATCTTGCTGTTTTCATCCATCGCCGGAACTTCCAGAGGAATCTCGCTTCTGGCTGCCATATCCGCCTGATACTGGGTAAATGCTTCTCCCGGACCGGAAAACAGTGTGTACGCGTCACTTACCGCATCGGTATAAAAGGCGCTGAACGCCTGATACCGGTAATTTCCTTCCGGGGTAAGGATCCAGAAATAGACACTGTCCTTATAGCTCTCCCTCTCCTTGAAAAATTTCAGCTTTCCGAACATGGACTGATTTTTCATATTATGGCCATACACGATGGTATTGCAGTCGGAAAAATCCCCGCTGTTCTGATAATCCACAAATATAGATCCCGCATAGTTGCTGTTTCCTTCATAAGTCGTATGCAGATACTCGTCGTTGTCCGCTCCCTGAACGATGGGATAACTGATATCCAAAGTTTCGATGTACAGCCATCCTTTCACATCCGGATTGATCGCCTGGAGAGACGCAAAATCCACCGTCAGCGGCGGCTGAGCCGGCTGTTCCTCCACACTGCTGCTGTCATCTGTCCGGGGCTGTTCCGCAGCCGGCGTCACAGCAGCCGTATACTGCCGCAGCTCATCGTATTCATCCGTGCCCTCCTTGTATGAGAGGAATATCTGGATCAGATTATATACAGAAAAAACAAGTACACACAGCGCCAGGACGAACAGAACCCTCCAGAGAATTTTTCCGGCTGTACTTCCTGATTTTTTCTTTCCTTTTTTTGCCATTTTCTATCTCCTGAACTGTTATTGGCATTGAAAAAATGCCTTTTGCTTCTTATATTTTATTTCATCCTCTTTTCACTTGTCAACCTTTACATTTTCAGCGATTCCAAGTACAATAGTAGATAGAATGTAACTATTCAGTCAAGTCTGCGCATTTACTGCGCAGACCGTATAAAAACGTAGTGTTTATGGGCATCCGCCCCATCGCGAAGCGATTTTTCATGGGCAGATGCAGTAACAGTTCAGCTGGCTGAACTGTTACGACAGAGTTACTGTTCATACCTCCGTATATTGGTTCGTAAGATCCGGCGGTCATCTTATGAAAGGAAAGATGTTATGGCAATTCATGTATTAGACGAAGCGAACCGTTGTCTGAACTGTAAAGTTCCCCAGTGTCAGAAAGGCTGCCCCATCCACACACCGATCCCTACCGTCATCCAGCTGATGCTCAACGGAAAACTGGATGAGGCAGGATGGATGCTCTTTGAAAACAACCCTCTGACCACGGTATGCAGTCTGGTCTGCAATCACGAAAACCAGTGTGAAGGCCACTGCGTGCTTGGAAAAAAAGGCGCTCCGGTACATTTTTCAACCATCGAAAACTATATTTCCAGTACCTACAGTTCCAAAATGGTCAAAGGTCCTGCTCCGTCCAATGGAATCCGTGTGGCGATCATCGGTTCCGGTCCTGCCGGCCTGACCATCGCTGTCCTTCTGGCGCGCAAGGGCTATCAGGTCACGATTTTTGAAGGCAAGGACAAGATCGGCGGCGTCCTGCGCTACGGCATTCCGGAATTCCGGCTTCCCAAAAGCATTCTCGATGATTTCGAGTACCGCCATCTGATCCTGAAAGATATCAAAGTTCGTCCGAACACGACCATCGGCGGAGCCATCTCCATTGACGATCTGCTCCGCGACGGCTACAAATCTATTTTTATCGGAACCGGAGTGTGGCGTCCCAACGCGCTGCACATCAAAGGGGAGACCCTGGGTCATGTACACTTTGGGATCAATTACCTGAACAACCCTGACAGTTTCCACCTGGGCAAGCATGTGATCGTGATCGGCGCCGGAAACGCCGCCATGGATGTTGCCCGCACGGCGCTTCGAAAAGGAGTCCGTTCTCTGCAGTGCTTCTCCCGCACCTCCACCGTTGCGGCAAGCAAGCACGAGTACGAGTACGCCGTTCTGGAAGGCGTGGAATTTATTTACAGCAAGATCCCGGTGGAAATCACCGATGACGGCGTCATCTTTGCTGATGCCCTGGAAAAGGAAGACGGTTCTGTGGAACAGATTCCCGGAACTGAGAAGCTTTACCCGGCAGACAGCGTGATCATCTCCATCAGCCAGGGACCGAAAAACAAACTGGTCAACACCACCAAAGGACTGGATGTCAACAGCCGCGGACTTCTTCTGACTGACGAGGAAGGACATACCTCTCGTCCGGAGATCTTCGCCAGCGGCGATGTAGTGAACGGCGCCCGGACGGTTGTTGAAGCGGTTGCACATTCCAAAGTCGTTGCAGAGGCAATGGACGCTTATATGCAGAGTCTTCCAAAAGAAGAAACTGTCACTGAAAAACAGTAACGTTTCAGCCTGCTGAACTTTTGCGGCATCCGCCCATGAAAAATCGCTTCGCGACGAGACGGATGTCCAAAGACACTATATTTTTATACAGTCTGCGCAACAAATGCGCAGACTGTATAAAAAACAAAAGAAATGCCCTCTACATTTCCACCTGACATGGAAACTGTAAAGAGCATCAAAAATTGCGGGAGCAGGATTTGAACCTGCGACCTTCGGGTTATGAGCCCGACGAGCTTCCAGACTGCTCCATCCCGCGCTGTTGTCTTCTGATATTTCTATTATAGTTCCATTTTCCCCGTCTGTCAATGTGAAAGCGTCTAAAAATTTTGACTTTTCCCGATATCCTCCGACCTTTTTTTGATTTTTTCTCAGTATGATCCAAAAATTTCAACATACCCGCCTGCATTTTGCCCGATTCTTCACTTGATTTCCTTTTCGTTTTATGCTAGACTTTTACAGTCTGGAAAGTCAATTGTAAACTTTGACTGTAAACAAGCTGTTTCGGATGTTGGTTGGATTCCCAACAGTTCCGCAGCAGACATCATCTTATGGGAGGACAAGTTATGAAAACTCTGAAAAAGGTGTGCACCCACATCTTTATCGACGGCCTTGGCGGAATGACCCACGGCCTGTTTGCAACTCTGATTATCGGAACGATCCTGCAGCAGATCGGCACCCTGATCGGCGGTCCCGCCGGCGATATGATCTTCCAGATCGGCAAGATCGCCGCAGCCTTGACCAGCGCGGGCATCGGCATCGGCGTCGCCGTGAAATACCGGGAAAGCTCTCTTGTCACGGTATCCGCCGCCATCGCCGGAGTCATCGGCGGCTATGCCAGCCAGCTCCTCGCCGGAACCTTCTTTGTAGACGGAAATGTGATCTTTTCCGGTCCGGGTGAACCTCTGGGAGCTTTCGTCGCAGCTTTCGTCGGCATTACCTTCGGGCATCTGATCTCCGGCAAAACAAAACTGGATATCATCCTGACCCCTGTGGTCACCATCGCCTTTGGCGGCGCTGCTGGACTTCTGGCGGGTCCTCCAGTCTCCCGTCTCATGACCGGTCTTGGAAGCATTATCAACTGGGGAACGGAACAGCAGCCGCTTCTGATGGGTATCATCGTCTCCGTCGTAATGGGAATAGTTCTGACCCTTCCGATCAGCTCTGCCGCACTGGGGATCATCCTGAATCTTTCCGGTCTTGCCGCCGGCGCCGCGACCATCGGCTGCTGCTGCAACATGATCGGATTTGCCGTTGCCAGCTACCGTGAAAACGGATTCGGCGGCTTTATCGCCCAGGGAATCGGAACCTCCATGCTTCAGGTACCCAATATCATGCGCCATCCGCTGATCTGGCTGCCGGCAATCCTGTCCAGCGCCATTCTCGGTCCTGTGGGAACCATGCTGACAAATATGCAGAACAACGCCACCGGTTCCGGAATGGGATCCGCAGGACTGGTCGGACAGCTTACCACTTACGAAACTATGATCGCCTACGATCCAGCCGGCATCGTGCTCGCAAAGATCATACTGCTGCACTTCATTCTTCCTGCTGTGCTGTCCCTGATCTTCTCTGAACTTATGAGAAAGAAAGGATGGATCCGGGAAGGCGATATGGCTCTCGGTCTTTGATCGCTCAAATATCTAAAGATCGCCCAGCTGCCGTTATAACAGCCGCCGGGCGATCTTTATACTATCTTCTTCCCATTCTTTTAAAAAACGAATTGCAGCCAATCCCTGCAGCAGTTATTGCTGGGGTATCATGTGTCGTCTTCTTCTCCGGACTGGATCAGAGTCCCGTACACCACCGGTTCGATCGTCCGCTTCATCAGCAGATGGATCACTTCATCCCCGCCTCTCTCCTTGATATAGCTGAGAAATTTCCCCGTCATTTCCGACATAATACTTTCCAGCCCTTCCATGATCAGCGCGCAGCCCGGCGTTTCGTTCCAGCGCACTTCGATCCGGTCCCCATGGAAATAAATCCTCAAAGTCCTGCGCATCGCCTCTTCCAGAAAGGCAATCCCGATCTTCAGCACCTGGATCCCATCCTCGTTGGACGCAAATTCTACGGTCGCTGCCACCAGATATTTCTCCTGGTTTACTTCCACCGTACTTACCGCGGCGCCGTTTCTGCCAAGTTCTATCCTGTGATGATCCTCTCCTTCTTCCAGCAGAAGGTACAGCCTTCCCTGTTCATAGCAAAAGCCCATCTTCTGTATTCCATTGGAAAAATTATTGTGAAACACCTGCATCGCCAGCGGAAACAGCCCCACATGGACGTCTTCCATCTGATACATCTTTCCGTCCAGAAGCTTCTCCCTGCCATATTCTGCCGCAGCGTTTCTCCTGCCAGGGCAATGATTTTTCCAGCCTCCCCGAAGGATCGGCGCTCTGTCATACTGAATCCCTGCCATCTTCCGCTGCAGGATCGCAAGCTGCCTCTGTTTCCATTCATCCTCCGGAAGATGCTCCGCAGCGCTGAAATCCTTTCCGAAATACTTTCTCAGGATCCGCAGCAGATCGCAGTTCACAAACAACTCATTGCTTCCCGCATTGGTCACCAAAACCATCTCCAGATCCGGAAGAACCAGCACATTCTGTCCGAGCATCCCGTTAAACGCATAGCTGCCGGGACGCTCCTCCATCCAGATCTGATATCCGTATCCATATTTTCCCATTCGTTCATCCGGCATGGAATGAACCGCTGTGGAACGTTCCACCCATCCCTCCGGAAGCACCCGTTTTCCTTCCCAGATACCATCCTGAAGATACAGCTGCCCCAGCTTCGCCGCATCTTCCGGACACAGGAACAGTCCCCAGCCGCCTTTTGTGATCCCCGCCGGACAGCTCTCCCAGAAAATATGCTTAATTCCCAGAGGTTCCCACAGGCGCGGGGTCAGGTATTCCATCATGGACATTCCCGTCCGTTCCGTGACGATCGCAGACAGCATATAAGAATTCATACTGTTGTATTCAAACGTGGTACCCGGAGTCCCACGAACCGGCGCGTCAAGGAAACCGCTGACCCAGTCGTTTCCGGAAATCGCACCCATTTCATTGAAATCCACACCGCTCTGCATGGTCAGCAGGTCTTCCACTGTGATCTCCGGACGCAGGATTTTCTGCAGCAGTCCCACATGCCCTTCAAATATCCTGTGGATATCTTCATCCAGCGATACTTTTCCCTCTGCCTCCAGAAATCCGATTGCCATTCCGGTAATACTTTTGCACATGGAATACGTGACATGCCAGATTCCGCTCTGATACGGCGAAAAATCGCATTCACAGATCTTCTTTCCATGACGGAGGATCATCAGATGATGCATATCCGTCAGCTTGCTGTCTGCCAGCTCCCGGATCATTTTTGCCAAATACTCGCTGGAGATCCCCTGACTCTCCGGAGTCGCTTCCTCAAAGCAGGATCTGCCAAAGGAAGGAAATATCATTGTCTTTTGCGGAACAAAATCCGTCCTGCCCAGATGCCCGGTCGTTCCGTTCATCAGCTCCCATACCATTTCTATCGTATTCAGTTGCTCTCTCGCTGCCATACGCTACCTCCTTTGGAGCTATTTTACCATATCATGCCCTCAAAGTCGACGGAATCGCTAGGTTCTTTTTTATGGTCAAAACCTGACGGTCTCTCATACCCTTCCATCCTCCAAAGCCAGAAAGGAGTCCGGGGCAGGTGGTATGGGTGTGCGGCGGGCATCTGCAAAGCTGTGTGAAAATCTTGGCGCTCCGAAGCTCTGGAGGACGGGACAGACGCAGGGCTTCCCGCCCGGAGTCTGAGGAGCGCTGAAACGGGAAAGCATAAAGCTTTCCTGTTGAATCGCTCCGGTGCCCGTCCGGAGGGGCTTCGGAACGCCTAGATTTTCCACAGCTTTGCAGCCGCCCGCCGTACACCCATACCGCCTGCCCCGGACTCCTTTCGTCCGCTTTGCTCACCAAAATTTGAACTGTATAAAATTTTTTGAATTTTTTCAAAAAAACACTTGCATTCCATCGCAACCTGTGATAATATACATTTGTTGCCAAGTTCGGCAGCAAAAACAACGCCAATCGGCTCCGTGGTCAAGCGGTTAAGACATCGCCCTTTCACGGCGGTAACACGGGTTCGATTCCCGTCGGAGTCATCTTCTGTTTTTCAGAAGTAAATCTCATACAGAATGGCGCAGTAGCCAAGTGGTAAGGCATAGGTCTGCAACACCTCGATTCACCGGTTCAAATCCGGTCTGCGCCTCTTAAAACTCAGGAATTTATTTCCTGAGTTTTTTCGTATCATTTGATTTTCCATAGATATTGTTTTCAAATACAATTACTCTTCTCATATCTTTTCCTATTTCAGAAAAATCTTTTATTGATTCCCTCTCCCCGATACCGTAAAATATAGGCATAAGATTGTAACAGTTCAGCTAGAGCGCGTTTGAAAAACAGCGTTCGCTAAATAACTGGACCAAGCGCGCAGAATGCTTTTTCCAGTGTGCAGTTCAAAAAACGCAGGCGTAGCGGGCTACGCTGAGTATTTTTGACCTGTGCAATCAGGAAAACAGACAAGCGATTTGGGGTAGTTATTTACGAAACGCTGTACTAGCTGTACGGTTACATAAGATTTACTAAACAAACAGGAGAGTTTTTATGGCTTACAAGAAAATTCAGAAACAAGGCTATACTCTTTACCAGAACGAAAATGGCAAGCAGATCGGTACCGCCAACGGAAAAATCCTGGAACAGGACGGGCTGATCTTCAAGGATCTTGCCGGGACCGGTGCGCTGCTCCCCTACGAGGACTGGCGTCTCCCCGCCACTGAACGTGCGCGGGATCTCGCAGAACGGCTTCCGGTAGAGGCGATTGCAGGCCTGATGCTCTACTCCAGCCACCAGGTGATCCCATCGCTTCCCGGTTCCCCTTTTCCTGCCACCTACGGCGGCAAATCTTTTCCGGAAAGCGGCTGTGAGCCCTGGAGCACGAGCGACCAGCAGAAAGAATTTCTTACACAGGACAACATCCGCCATGTACTGGTGACCACCTTTCAGGACACCCGAACCGCGGTTCGCTGGCAAAATTCCATGCAGGCGTGCGCAGAATCACTGCCCTACGGAATTCCCGTAAATTTCTCTTCCGATCCGCGGCATGGTTCCGCCGACAGTGGAGCGGAATATAAAACCGGCGGAGGCGAAGTTTCCAAATGGCCGGAGGGAATCGGTATGGCGGCGCTTTTCGACCCGGAGCGTACCCGTGAGTTTGCCCGTATCATCTCCAGTGAATACCGCGCGCTGGGCATCACTACCGCCCTTGGCCCCCAGATCGATCTGTGCACCGAGCCACGGTGGATGCGTCTTCCCGATACCATGGGACCGGACTGTGAAATGACGATCCGTATGACGAAAGCATACTGTGACACTCTCCAGACAACGGAAGATTCCGCCGACGGATGGGGCAGCCAGAGCGTCAACGCGATGGTAAAACACTGGCCCGGCGGCGGTACCGGAGAAGGCGGACGTGACGCTCACTATTCTTTCGGCCAGTTTGCTGTCTATCCGGGCGGCCGTTTCGATGAGCATATGCGTCCTTTCACGGAAGGCGCTTTCGCTCTGGACGGTCCGACGCAAAAGGCCGCTGCCGTTATGCCTTACTACACCGTTTCCTGGAACCAGGACAAAAAGAATCATGAAAATGTGGGAAATTCCTACAGTGAATACATCATCCGGGATCTGCTCCGCGATTCCTGCGGATACGACGGCGTCGTCTGCACCGACTGGGGAATCACTCAGGATCCCGCCGATGATATGGACGCTTTCGGAAGCAGATGCTTCGGGACGGAATCCCTCTCTGTGGCAGAACGCCACCTGCGGATCATCATGAACGGTGTAGACCAGTTTGGGGGAAACAACGACAAAGAACCAATCCTGGAAGCATACCGGATTGGCTGTGAGCGTTATGGCGAATCTGTAATGCGCAAACGTATGGAAGAATCTGCCGTCCGTATCCTCACAAATATCTTCCGGGTCGGTCTGTTTGAAAATCCATATCTGGACGAGGAAGAAAGCGTCCGGACCGTCGGATGTGAGACATATGTTCAGGCAGGTTATCAGGCACAGCTGGATTCCGTCGTCCTCCTGAAAAACAAATCGGCGGCGCTTCCTCTGCAGAAACAACTGAAGGTCTATGTTCCAGACCGCCACATCCGTCCCAAAAAGGGATTTATGCGGTTTATGGAAGAAGAACAATTCCTGCATCCGGTTCACAACCGTCTGCTGTCGGAATATTTTCACGCAGTTTCCACACCGGAAGAGGCAGACGCGGCAATCATCTTTATCGAAAGCCCGCTGACCAACGGCGGCTATGAAAATCATTCCTATGTGCCCATCAGCCTCCAGTACCGCCCTTACCAGGCCGTCAGCGCCCGCGAGACCAGCATCGCCGGAAGCACCTGGTGGCAAAAGGACACCAACCGCTCCTACCTCGGCAAAACGGTACATGCCGCCAATGAAGAGGATCTGGATCTGGTCATCAATACCAAAAAGGCAATGAAAGAAAAACCGGTGATCGTTTGCATCACCATGCACAACCCAACCGTGTGCAGCGAATTTGAACCCTATGCCGACGCAATTCTCTGTGAATTTGGCGTCAGCCGTCAGGCGCTTCTGGATCTCATCATTGGAGCTGCGTCACCGAAAGGCCGTCTGCCGGTACAGCTCCCACTGAATATGGAAACCGTGGAACGCCACTGCGAAGACGTCGCCTTTGACCTTACTCCTTATACCGACGAGGAAGGACACGTTTATGATTACGGATATGGCATCGACTTTTCCGGAGCTCTGCTGAAACAGCAATAGCTCTCCTCAGACTGTGCATCACTGTTTACCAGATACGCATCACCGTTTGCCGAATGCTCATCACTGTCTGCTAAAATAAAACTGCCGCATTCCCTTAAAGGATGTTTGAAAAACATCCAAGTGAATGCGGCAGTTTTTTTATTCGATTTCCCGTCTTCTGAGAATGTCAAAACGATCCATTTCTGTCCCCAGATCGATCCAGAGCTTCTGCTTTGGATGCGGTGCGCTGTCCATCGCATTGCCCTCTTCGTCGTAAATAGCTTTTACCGTCACGACCCGGTTCTCTCCGTCCGGCTTCATGATCTCGATCTCTTCCCCGACGCTGAACTTGTTTCTCTGTTCGATGCTGTAACGCCCCTGGTCATCTTTGTCTCCGACGATTCCCAGATAAGTATAGTCTTTCGCATAAGTATTGCTGTCATAGATCTGTGCCTCATCCGTCGGCTTTCCGTAGAAAAATCCCGTCGTAAACTGACGGTAGGTACAGTTGGAAATCTGGCTGCGGTACCAGTCCAGATGAGCCTCGTACAGCTTTGGATCCTCCAGATAATCGTCAATGGCTTTCCGGTAAGTACGCGCCACCGTAGCCACATAAAGGGCGGTTTTCATTCGTCCCTCGATCTTAAAGCTGTCGATCCCCGCATCGATCAGATCCGGGATATGCTCGATCATGCACAGATCCTTGGAGTTGAAAATATAGGTTCCCCGCTCATTTTCATACACCGGAAAATACTCTCCCGGCCTTGACTCCTCCATCACCGAATATTTCCACCGGCACGGGTGGGTACACGCACCCTGGTTGGCGTCCCTTCCGGTAAAGAAATTGGACAGCAGACATCTTCCGGAGTAGGAAATACACATCGCCCCGTGAACGAATGTCTCGATCTCCATATCCTCAGGGATCCGTCTGCGTATTTCCTTCAGTTCCTCCAGGGAAAGTTCCCGGGCGGAAACCACACGCTTTGCCCCCAAACCATACCAGAACTGGTACGTTCCGTAGTTGGTATTATTCGCCTGCGTGCTGATATGACGCTCAATTTCCGGACATACTTCCTTCGCGATCTGATAAACGCCCGGATCCGAAATGATCAGGGCGTCCGGTCCGATCTTCTTCAGCTCTTCAAAATAAGCCCTGACACCCTCCAGATCTCCGTTATGCGCCAGGATATTGGCGGTGACATAGACACGGACACCGTGTTCATGGGCAAATGCAATTCCTTCCTTGATCTCTTCCATCGAAAAGTTCTTTGCTTTCGCACGCAGTCCAAAAGCTTCTCCGCCGATATAGACGGCATCCGCCCCAAACGTGACGGCTACTTTCAAAACCTCCAGGCTGCTGGCAGGCACCAGCAATTCCGGTTTTCTCATGATTTCCTCCATTCCAACAACAAAAAGGCATCTTTGCGGCATCCGCCGCATCGTTATGCCTTTTTATCTGATGCTTTTATCTTTATACTTCTTGCTCCTGCCGCACCTTTTTCTGCGGCATTTCCTGTTTTACACTGACCGTGATCCCGTCTCCCAGAGGGATAATGGACGTCAGCAGATTCGGATGATGCTTCAGTGTGTAAAGGTATTCCCGCATTCTTTTATGAATGGTACGGTTTCTTCGCTCCACCGCAAAACGGGATTCGATCACATCCCCATCCTGCAGCACATTGTCCGAAATCAAAACACCTCCATCTCTCAGAAGCCTCAGCACTTCCGGCAGAAAATGAATATACTGGCCTTTCGCCGCATCCATAAAGATCAGGTCAAACGGCCTCTCCAACGTCTTCATCACTTCCGCTGCATCCCCTTTGAGAAACGTGATGCGGTCTTCGTAACCGGATCTTCGGAAATTCTCCTCCGCCACCTGAAAACGTTTCTCATAATTTTCGATCGTCGTGATCCTTGCCTCCGGCACTCCATATTCTGCCATCAGGATCGCCGAAAACCCTACGGCCGTTCCCACTTCCAGGATCCGCTTGGGTTTCTGCACCGCCAGAAAAACTTTCAGAAAACTCTGCATCTCCCGGCGGATGATCGGAACATGGGCTGCCTTTGCCTCCTGCTCCAGCTTTTCCAGAAACGGCGTATGCCCTGTGTCCAGGGAATTAATATACGCGGTCATGCGTTCCTCTGTTATCATAACTTCTTCCGCTCAGGCGATGCCAGAGCTTCCTCCTCACTGCTGTTCCGCTGTATCTTCCGCCGTTGGCTGGCCTTCTGTATTCTCACGCGCCAGGATTTGAATCATTTCATCCACCGTCTGCGATGTATTCAAAATATAGGTGCCCGGCTGCAGGGAATCTTTAAATCCGGAAAACACAACCTGTGCCTGGAAAACACTCAGGCTTTCGTCGATCAGCCCATTCTCGATCAGCATCTCACCGATTTCTCTCACTCCCATGTTTTCCGTCACTTCCACCGTGATATCCTGACCGTTTTCTTCCGACGCCACCGGCTGTTGAACGAAAATGTCGTACCCGAAATCGTATGCCGTTTTACCCGCAAACACAAGCAGTAAAAGCAGGCAGATATAGATCAATGTCTTTAGTATCCCCCTCGCCCCGGTCACTGCGGCATGATAGCCGGCATCCTTCTTCTTTGTGCCCATAGGTACTCCTTCCTGTCAATATTCAGGTACAAATACATGGATTTCATCCGTAATACGCTGCTGAACCTTCTGGATCATCTTACAGACGGCCAGTTCCGCTTCCAGATATGCGTTTGCCTTCTGATTTTTCCTCAGATCATAAAAATCATGTTCCAGGGAATCCACCGCATCGAACAGATCCACATCCTCCGCCTGCTGCAGGCGGTAATTCCGTATGCGATAATCGTCAATCTTTCTTTTCAGTTCCGGATCCTTCGAAATCTCCTGTTCCATCCACAGGTAATTCTGATATTCTTTACTCTCCTGCATTTCAAGAACCAGACTGTCCAGACATTCTGACACCTTATCCATCTTTTAAGCCTCCATGATAATCGGCAGGATCATCGGCCTTCTCTTGGTACGTTTCCATACAAAGTCTCCAAGAGCATCCTTGATCGTCGATTTTATCTTGCCCCAGTCGGAAATATGGCGGTTCAGGCATGAATCCAGCGCTTCCTCCACCACTTCACGCGCATCGCCCATCAAATCCTCGGACTCACGCACATATACAAAACCGCGGGAAACAATATCCGGTCCCGCCAGAAGCTGATTGCTTCGCTTCTCCAATGTGAGCACAACGACCATGATACCGTCTTCCGACAGATGCTGACGGTCTCTCAGAACAATATTTCCCACATCACCGACGCCCAGGCCGTCTACCATGATCGCTCCCGTCGGAGCCTGTCCTGCTGCCAGTTCTGCTCCATTGCCATCCAGAGACAACACATCTCCGGAATGCATCAAAAAGATATTTTCTTTCGGAATTCCAAGGCTCTCGGCAATTCCCGCATGCGCTTTCAGGTGGCGGTATTCACCGTGAACCGGAATGGAATATTTGGGTTTCACAAGAGAATAGATCAGTTTGATCTCTTCCTGACAGGCATGTCCGGATACGTGGACATCCTGGAAAATAACATCTGCGCCCTGTTCGGACAGGTCATTGATAATATTGGACACAGCCTTTTCGTTGCCCGGAATCGGGTTGGAACTGAAAATAACCGTATCGCCCGGTTTGATCGACACTTTTTTGTGAAGATGTGACGCCATTCTGGACAGCGCCGCCATGGACTCTCCCTGGCTTCCTGTGGTGATCAGAACCAGCTGTTCATCGGGATAATTTTTCATCTGCTCAATATCGATCAGCGTATTCTCCGGAATACGAAGATATCCCAACTCCTGTGCCGTAGAAATCACGTTTACCATACTGCGGCCTTCCACAACGACCTTGCGGCCGAATTTGTATGCCGAGTTGATGATCTGCTGCACACGGTCCACATTGGAAGCGAACGTAGCGATAATGATACGGCTGTTTCTGTGACCGGCGAACAGATTGTCAATGGTACGTCCTACCGTTCGTTCGGACATGGTAAAGCCCGGACGCTCCGCATTGGTACTGTCGCACATCAGCGCCAGCACGCCCTTCTTCCCGATCTCCGCGAATCTCTGCAGATCGATAGCGTCGCCGAATACCGGCGTATAATCCACTTTAAAGTCTCCGGTATGGACGACAATACCCGCCGGAGAATAAATTGCAAGCGCTGCCGCGTCCGCAATACTGTGATTGGTCTTGATAAATTCAATCCGGAACGCTCCCAGATTGATGGACTGACCGTGGCGGATCGTCTTGCGCTTTGTCGTCCGGAGCAGTCCATGCTCCTTCAGCTTGTTTTCAATCAGTCCGATGGTCAGCTTTGTCGCGTAAATAGGAACATTGACTTCCCTCAGGATATAAGGCAGAGCACCGATATGATCCTCGTGGCCATGGGTAATGACAAAGCCTTTTACCTTCTCAATGTTGTTTTTCAGATAAGTCACATCCGGGATTACCAGGTCGATCCCCAGCATGTCGTCCTCCGGAAAGGACAGACCACAATCCACGACAACAATACTGTCTTCATACTCGAAGGCAGTAATATTCATTCCGATCTGCTCAAGGCCGCCCAGCGGAATGATCTTTAATTTACTTGTATTATCCTTCTTCAACTAGCACCTCCGTCCGGAAGGGCTTCCCCCTTCCTGTTTTTCCGAACACAAAGAATGTCATGTCTGCTGCCATTTTTATTTTTCAAGCTCGACATCGTCGTCCAGCATCTGGGAAAACACTCCGGATACGGCTTCAAACTCAACCTCGTTGTCCACCATCACATATTCGCTTTCCTCTTCCTGGGCGGATGGGAGTTCTTTTAAGATGTAGGCATTCGCCTCATCATTCATAGAATCTGAGACCAGAAGATAATTCACACCGTTGATCCTGGTCTGTTCCTCTATGTAAAATTCCTCTTTCGTTCCGTCTTCTGCTGTAAATATAATTTTTTCCATACAATATTCCTTTTCGGCCGCTTCCGTTTCCAGGAATGCGGTTCTCATTTTTCCTGCTTCTTCATCGCCAGATAATCCAGATATCCCTGCAGTATAAATACAGCCGCAAGCATATCCACATATTCCTTCCGGTTCTCTCTCCGTATTCCCGTTTCCATCATGGTCCTGTCCGCCTCCACGGTGGTCAGACGTTCATCCCACATGACAACAGGCAGGCCTGTCCTTCTTTTCAGCATTTCCTGAAATTCCAGCGATTTTTCGGCCCGCTCTCCGATATCGTTATTCATATGTTTCGGCAGACCAAGCACAATGGTCTCCACCTGATACTGAGCAGCCAGCTCTTCGATCCTCGCCAATGTCTGCCGCAGTTTATTCTCCGATTTTCTTCGGATAATCTCCACTCCCTGGGCAGTCAAACCAAGAGGATCGCTGACAGCTACCCCTACCGTTTTTGAACCAAAGTCCAATCCCATAATCCGCATATCAGACTACTTCCTCTTCCAGGATTCGTTTTTGATATACTCTTTCAGAAGCTCTTCCACAAGCTCATCGCGCTCTACTTTCATGATCATGCTGCGCGCGCCTTTATAACTGGTGATATAAGTCGGATCTCCGGACATAATATATCCTACGATCTGGTTGACTGGGTTATAACCCTTCTCAGCCATCGCATTATATACTACATTCAGAACCTCCTTTACCTGAACTTCCGGCTCTGTTTTTACTTTAAAATATTGTGTGTTACTTATTCCTGACATAGTTTCTTCACGTCCTCAATTTATTGATATCATTTTTTATTCTAATATACTTTACATAAAAATTCAATGGCTATTTTCCAATTTTATTCTTCCCCGGTATTTCCGGAACTATACAAAACAGCGCCCAAAGCCCGAAAACAGGCTTTAGGCGCTGTCATTTACAAGGTAATAATTCCAAACTGAGACAGGTTGTAAGAGATCAAAATGATCAGAAGAAATACCGGCGCAACGTATTTGATCATCACTTCGTAAATGCGTTTTCTTCCGAATTTCTCGCCGTTTCTCGTCACCTCGTCGGTGATCGTCTTTGTGCCGATGAACCATCCCACCATAATACAGGTGAACAGTGCAACCAGCGGCATCATCACGCTGTTGCTGAGATAATCGAAAAACGTAAGCAGATCCATTCCCAGAATCTTAATACCGGACCAGATACCATTTCCCAGAGAAACCGGAATTCCCGCCAGCAACGCGAAAATCAAAGTTCCAGTACACGCTGCCTTCCTGCCGATTCCGAATTTCTCCATCAGCACGGAGACGATCGCCTCCATCACTGACACCGAACTGGTCAGCGCCGCAAACAATACCAGCAGGAAAAACAGGAAACCAATCACTCTTCCACCTGCCATATCACCAAAAACCTTTGGCAGCGTCACAAACATCAATCCGGGACCGCTGGAAGACATTGCCTCCTCGCCGCTGAAGACATAAACCGACGGCACCACCATCAGTCCTGCCAACAGAGCCACAACCGTATCAAAAATCTCAATCTGATTGACGGATTTTGTCAGGCTGACATCCGGTTTCGTATAAGATCCATAAGTAACCATGATACCCATAGCAAGACTCATGGAAAAAAACATCTGGCCCATTGCCGCGCAGATGGTCTTAAACGAGAATTTTGAAAAATCGGGAAGCAGATAATATTTTGCTCCTTCCAGCGCCCCCGGCAGTGTCAAAATATAGATGGCAATTCCAATACTCAGCAAAACCAGAAGCGGCATCAGGAAACGGCTGAGCTTTTCGATTCCCTTCTCTACACCGCCCATAACGATCAGCCACGTAGCAGCCAGATAAATCACAAAAAAGATCAGCGGAGACACTGTATCTCCGGTAAAAGCTCCGAAAAAACCATCACTGGCTGCTTCCTGAGTGAATCCCTGAATATAAACGGCCATATACTTCAGTACCCATCCGCCGATCACACAGTAATAAGGCAGAATGACCACAGGTACCAATGCCGCAAGATATCCCAGAAACTTAAATTTCTTACACAGTTTCTGATATGCCATCACAGGACTGCTGCCCGTCTTTCGTCCAATGGCAATCTCCGTTGTCATCAGTGCAAAACCAAAGGTCAGCGCCAGAACGATGTACACCAGAATAAAAATGCCGCCGCCATACTGTGCCGCCAGCGGAGGAAATCTCCAGAGATTCCCAAGTCCGACCGCACTCCCGGCCGCCGCCAGGACAAATCCCAGCCTCCCGGTAAAACTGCCACGATTCTTTTCCATACTCTTTCCTCCCTAACTCCTCTTTCGGAAACCGGAATTGCTTCCACACTCTGCCGCAGCGTCCGCGGCAGCAAAATGTTTCCTGTACTTTCTTCTTTTCGCTTAAAAGAATGCTATAGACCAGCATAGCACAGTAAAATATTTCAGTCAACGATTTTACACAAAAAGATCCGGGGATCTGCAAAGCGGTAATGCCATGCAGGTCTGCGGATCTTTTTATCTGTCAGAAAAAAAGTTTTTACTTATTTGTTTTCTTTAGAAAGACGCTCCTGACGACGTTTCTCCAGAATCTCACCGTTCTTGATCACTACACTCTTGGACAACGGATATGCAAACAGCAGAAGCAGCGCTACAATAACATACATTACGCCAGGTCCAAAGTTTGCAAGGCTGTAGATTGCCTCATTGACTTCCGGTGCCTGAACAGACGCTCCGGATACAAACCCAATCGCCTCAAGGGCAAATCCACTCAGACCACCGGCAAGCGCCTGTCCGATCTTACGTGCAAAAGAGTAAACTCCGTACACAGTTCCGTCTTCACGGTGTCCGCTCTTCACTTCCATATCATCGATAACGTCGGTGATATAAGACCAGATTACCATATTAAAATAGTACATACCAAGCATTCCGAAGAATACGATCACCAGGTACAGATATGCATTCTGAATTTTCAGGAAGCCAAGCAGAATGTAAATCAAACCGGATACCAACATTCCGACTGTACCCGCCTCTTTCTTTCCGAATCTGGCTGTAATTCTTCCAACGACTACCGCCATGATCAGGACAATCGGAAGTGCGATCATACCTGCGACTGACAGTGCGTTTCTGTCATTGAACCAGTTGATGTACAGGTACTGATTCATGCTCTGTCCAAGCATTGTGCTCAGAAGTAAAACGATTGCTGCCGCGATCAATGCCAAAAGCGCACGGCTGCTCACCAACGCTTTTACGCTCTCTGCTGCTGTTGGTGCTTTTTCATTTGGATCTTTCTCAATTTTCACACGCTCGGTAGTCATTTTGTAGCAGAGAATATAGCTGATGATCGCCAGAACGGAAAATACTGCCGCCGCAATGGTAAATGCAGTTCCGCTTGCCACCTGCTGTCCGTCTACTTCATGATAAATTACCTGCGGTACAATGATACCGATCGCTACACCTGCAAAGCTTGCTCCCATGGAACGGAAGGTAGACAGTTCTGCTCGCTGCGCCGGATTGCTTGTGATTGCAGACGCCATGGAACCATACGGGATATTGATGGATGTGTAAGCGAAAGATCCCCACAGAATATAGGTAGCAAACATATACACGATTCTTAACCACATCGGGGCGTTTGCCATGCCCGACTGATACATCAGGAAGGCTGCAATTGCAACAAATCCACACATTCTGCGGATCCACGGTTTGAATTTTCCGTCTTTTGCTGGTTTTACCCGGTCAATCAGGACACCCATACCGATATCGGTAAATGCATCGATAAATCTTGCTACCAGGAACAGAATACCGACCATGGACGCCGGAATTCCCAGTACGTTGGTGTAGAACACCATAAGGTAGGAACTGGCAAATGTGAACGTGAAGTCATTTCCCAGGTCACCAAACATGTAGCCAATCTTATCTCTCATACCGAATGGCTTCACATTGTTGTTTTGTACACTCATGCTTTCATTCCTCTCTTCTTTTAGCTTTTTTGGCATATTGTTGAACACAACGTAATATACTATACACGTTCCACAATGGTTTTGCAATCACTTTCGCAGATTCCACAAAATACACAAATCTTTTTCGTGTATTTTGTATAAGTCATACGCACAATTTTTTTATGTGCCCTAATTTTTTTATCCTTTTTCCGCCCTCTTTTTTGATTTTACCCAATTTTCACAAAAAAAATCTGCCGGCACCCTCAGGCAGGGGCATTTTTCAAATGTATTTCTCTGAAATGTTCCCCTGCCGGTGCCGACAGTAAACTTATTTATGCTTTTTTCAGTTTTTCAGAATATTTTTCAAATATTTCCATCATATATTCGGAATTATTTTTTCGTCTGCAGACGCTCCTCATGCACGTTCCAGACGGATCACATGGAAACTCTTATCCTTAAGAACCGCTTTCAGGATTCCTCCGTCCAGCTTTTCATTTTCCACTTTCACCGGAGCGACATTGTCCGGATGTTCTTCGGTATTGACCGCTTTTACATCCTCGTGAGCCAGCATGATATGTTCTTTCACCTGATACCCCTCAAACTGCCGCAGGTCGCAGGTAAGTTCCATGGAATCTTCCAGATCTTTGTTTACCGCAAAGATTGTCAGTGTCTCCGTCTCTTCATTCATAACGCACACAGCATCCAGATAAGGCGCATCCCCATGTCTGCTCTCATACACAGGCACATGTACCAATGTATTCAGAACCGTTCCCCTTCCGTAATTGCTGATCAGCGCAAACGGATGGTAAATGGTCTGCATCCATGCCCCGGTATCCGAAGTCATGATCGGCGCAATAACGTTGACCAACTGCGCCAGGCATGCAATCTTTACACGGTCCGCATGGCGGAGCATGGTGATCATCATTCCGGCAACCAGAAGCGCATCCTCAAAATTATAAACATCTTCCAGCTGATGCGGTGCCTTGCACCAACGCTCCAGCTTTTTATCCTGTTCGTTGGAGTGATACCACACGTTCCACTCATCAAAGGACAGGTTGATCGTTTTTTTCTTCCGTTTTTTTGCCTTTACCGCATCGCAGATGGACAGGACTTCACTGATAAACTGATCCATATCCACCGTATTTGCCAGGAATTCCGCCGTATTGTCTTCCTGATTTCCGTAATACTGATGCAGGGACAGATAGTCTACCTGATCGTAACTCTCGGACAGAACGGTATCCTCCCAGGTTCCAAAGGTCGGCATTGCGTGAGAAGCGCTTCCACATGCCACCAGCTCAATGTCCGGATCCACCATCTTCATGATCCGTCCTGCTTCCGCCGCAATCCTTCCATACTCTTCCGCCGTTTTATGTCCCATCTGCCATGGACCGTCCATCTCGTTGCCCAGACACCATAATTTGATATCGTGCGGCTGCTCATAGCCATGCTTTCTCCGCAGGTCGCTGTAATAGCTTCCGCCCTTTAAATTACAGTACTCCACAAGATTTTTCGCGTCCTCCGGTCCTCTTGTCCCGAGATTGACCGCCATCATCGCGGAAGTATCCGCTTTCTTCGTCCAGTCCATAAATTCATTCAGCCCAAACTGATTCGTCTCGATCACGTTCCACGCCAGTTCAATCTTCTCCGGACGCTCCTCCTTCGGTCCCACGCCGTCTTCCCAGTGATAACCGGAAACAAAATTTCCGCCGGGATAACGTACCACCGGCACATTCAGCCGCCGGATCAGATCGATCACATCTTTTCTCAGTCCCTGCTCATCCGCAAAAGGGCTGCCCGGCTGATAGATTCCCTCATACACCGCACGTCCGAGATGCTCAATAAAAGAACCGTAGATCCGCTTGTCCACCTCTCCAATCAGATAATGTCTGTCAATACAAAGTTCTGCTTTTTTCATCTGCCTTACACTCCTTGATCCATAACTTTTCAACGATGGCAAACGTTTTGTCAGTAAACGGTTGCCAATGATGTTCTTATTATAACACTTTCCGATGGGATGAAAATTGCCTAACTTCTTCTCTTATTGACTTTTCTTCCGGTCTATCCTGTGCTATATTGGTTGTGATCCTGCCGTTGCCTTCTGCAGGAAATTTTGTACAGATGGAGCTTTTTTATGTTTACCGTTGAATACTGCGGGTATCATACCCATAATCCACATTATGATATTATTGACCGTCCTTCCGGCTCCTCCAGTTATCTTTTTCTTCTGGTGCTTTCTCCGATGGTTTTTACTTTTCCGGACCGCCCTGCGGAAAAAGCCCAGCCGGGCGCCTGTATTTTATATGCTCCGGGCTATCCTCAGTATTATCAGGCGGAGCGGGAGTTTTTCAACAGCTACGTTCATTTTTTTGCCCCGGCGGAAGCCGTACAAACATACCAGATTCCCGAAAACTGCATTTTTTATCCGGAAAACACGGAGGATATCCACTGGATCCTGAAAAGCATCTACCATGAATTTATCCGTGGGCTGGAGCATCACGAAGAAATGGCGGATTCGTACATCCGGCAGCTGCTGATCACGCTGCACCGCAGTCAGCAGCAGTCCGAATCTTCCGTCATCCGCCAGAATATCTATCCCGATCTCCTGTCCCTTCGCACAAACATGCTGCAGAACTGCAGCCAGGAGTGGAACCTGGATAAATTATGCGATACCTTAAATATAGGAAAAAGCCAGTTTTACAAATATTATTCCCTGTACTTCCACAGCACGCCAAAAGACGATCTGATCCAGGCAAGGCTCCAGAAAGCCCGCTATCTTCTGACCAATGACGCGATGACCATCCAACAGGCTGCCTATGCGTCCGGCTTTCAGAATCTCTGCCATTTCAACCGGATCTTCAAAAAATTCTGTGGCTGCACACCGGGAGAATATCGAAAGCAGCTCCGCCAATAGCGGAGCGCAAAAAAAGCTGTTCAAATCAACTGAACAGCTTTCTCTTCAAGCGCGAGACGGGATTCGAACCCGCGACCCCAACCTTGGCAAGGTTGTACTCCACCCCTGAGCCACTCGCGCATATTGTATATTTTGTCTTTGTTTTGCATCTCTGCAACTGACAAGACATAATATACAATAAAACCTTTTTTTTGTCAACAGGTTTTTTAAAAGTTTTTCGAATTTTTTCGAAAAACTGATTTTCCTGACTTTTTACTGTCGATCCCGGAGCTGATCCGGACCACCATACTCAACTTTTCCTTTCTCACGCTTTCAGGATCGCGCTCAGCACATACTGATTGTTCGGAAAGTTTTTCTGCGAAATATCTCCCAGACGGATCAGATCCACATCCAGCCAAAGTTCCTCTGCCACGACCATCATATTGGCAAACATTATCCCGAAATTGACTTCATCCCATTTTTTCAGTTTCTCCACACTATATTTCTTGGAAAAAATATGGATGCGGTTATCGTACACCACAAACCGCCACGGCTGACTGTTGAGGGTGGACGGCGCAAGGCGCGCCGCCTCCAGGATCTGGTTCATCCACTGACGCGGCACCTCTTTAAAAACACACAGTTCATCCAATGGCAGGCGCTTTGCCTCAGACTGTTTTCTGGTATGGGATCCTCTGCTCTTCCCAAAAGCAATCAGCCCCACCAGACGCTTTCCGTTTTTCTCTGTTTCCCCTTTTCTTACCTTGCTGCTTCCGATAAAGCAGGTTCCAAGCCCTATGCTGCACAGATAGAGAACCATCTGCTCCATCAGATAGCCTGCGTTCATCAGATAACGCTCTGATTCCTCCGAATAAAATGCGAGATAATACGGCGCTTTGACGCTGAACAGGCTGAGCATCCGCTCCTGTCCCTTTCGATTGTCCAGGATCGCCATATCCGTAGAGATCCCAGAAAACAATCCCGGTGTTTCCTGGTAATGCTCCCAGATCTTGTCCAGGATCTGTGGCGGCAGCGTCTCCATCGAATAGCTTCTCACAGATTTTCTTACAAAAATAGCCTCATATAAATTCATACTCTCACCCTAATTTAAATACTCCGTAACATTATTGTAACAGATATCTGTTCTTTTTCAAGGGAAAACTTTTATTTTTCATAAAAGTTTCACAGATAATTTCCCTCTTTTTTGTATACCTTGCCGCGCCTATGAAATGCGCTCAAGTTCACGAATATAAGATTCAAACACCTCCAGCGCATCTTTGACCGGTTCCGGCGCCGTCATGTCCACGCCGCAGATCTTCAGCAGATCGATAGGATCCATGGAGCTTCCCCCGCTGAGAAATCTCTTGTACTTCTCCAGGATTCCAGGCTCTCCATTGAGGATTTTCCGGCTGATGGCGATTGCCGCGGAAAATCCCGTCGCATACTGATAAACATAGAACGGCGTATAGAAATGCGGGATCCTTGCCCATTCCATTGCGATCTCCTGGTCCACTTCCACGCCCGGCCCAAAATATTTCCGGTTCAGTTCATAATACATTTCGCAAAGTCCCTCGGCGCTCAGACTGCCTTTCGCCGCCATCTCTTCATGGGCCAGTTTTTCAAATTCAGCGAACATGGTCTGGCGGTAAAGGGTGGATTTAAACTGATCCAGGAAATAGTTGATCAGATACGCCTTCTCCCCGTCATCTTTGGCATGTTCCAGCAGATAGTGGATCAGCAGCGCCTCGTTGCAGGTAGATGCCACTTCCGCCACAAAAATCCTGTACCCTGCGTAAGTAAACGGCTGAGCCGCATCAGAATAATAGCTGTGGATCGCATGGCCCATCTCATGTGCCAGCGTAAAGACCGCGTTCAGGTTGCCATTGTAATTCAGAAGGACATACGGATGGGTTCCGTAAGCGCCCCAGGAATACGCGCCGCTGCGTTTTCCCTGGTTTTCATATACATCGATCCAGCCGTTGTCAAAGCCTTCCTCCAGCAGTCGGACATAATCCTCGCCAAGCACGGAAAGTCCTTCCTTTACAATCTTTTTCGCTTCCTCAAACGGTATCTCCTTTTCCGGACGTTCCACAAGCGGAACATAAACGTCATATAAATGAAGATCCTCCAGATGCAGAAGTTTTTTCCGAAGCTCCATATACTGATACATCGCCGGCAATTTTTCATGTACCGCAGCGATCAGGTTGTCGTAGACAGATACCGGGATATTCCCTCCATCCAGCGCCGCTTCCAGAGCGGATCCGTAATGGCGCATCCCGGCGTAAAACTGTGCCTGCTTGAGATTTGCCGAAAACGTGGCGGAAAGCATGTTTTTATGTTCTTCATAGACACGGTACAATTTCCGGAACACTTCCTTTCTGACACTCCGGTCTTTGCTTTCCATCAGAACCCCGTAGGAACCGGCAGTCAGCGGAACTTCCTTTCCATCCGCGTCCGCAACGGTACCGAATTTTGCATCGGCGTTATTGAATGCCATAAAAATCTGCTGCGGACTGTCCGCCATCTCCTGTGCTTTCGCCATCACAGTCTCCAGTTCCGGAGAAAGCACATGTTCGCGGACTCTCAGCTCCTCTTCCAGCATCCGGCGGTAGTGTTCTAACTCCGGCAGCTGCTTCATAAACGTTTCAATCTTCTCCTCTCCCATTTCCAGGATCTCCGGGCTGACAAAGGAAAGGGCGTCCGCTGCCTGTGCCGCTGCCGTCTGCGCCCTTCCCGCCATCTCCTGATATCGGCGGTTTCCCATATCCTGATGATATCTCTGGCTGGCATAGACGACCACCCGCTCGATCATCAGCTGGATCTCATCCTGCTTCTGCAGCGCCTGATAAAACTCCCGGGGACCGGCGGCAAAGGTTCCCTTCCTGCTGCGGAAATCTTCCGCCTCTTCTTTCAGTTTCAAAAAAGACGCTTCCCAGGCTTCATCACTGGGAAACATATCTTCCATCTTCCAGCAGTCTTTTGGATCTGCCTCTTCTCTTTTCTTTATTTCCCGCATCTGCGCGCTCCTTCCTAACATCACAGCCATTCCGTCAACAAAGAGGCTGCCATGTATAAATTCTCCTCACCTGAATAGTGTACCACACTTTTCCCTCAGGATTCAAAAATTTTTCGTTTAGATATCTTGACATTTTTGTTACATGGTCGTATTATTGTATTAGATGATTAATACAATCATACAACAGAAAGGAGGATGCATATGGCGTGGGCACTGGATTCAGGAAGACCGATTTACGCACAGATCATAGAACGGGTACAGCTGGATATCATCACCGGACATTATAAACCCGGGGAAAAGCTGCCTTCCGTGCGGGATCTGGCTTCCGAAGCGGCGGTCAATCCCAACACGATGCAGAAAGCTCTTTCCGAGCTGGAACAGAGCGGGCTGCTCTACACACAGAGGACCAGCGGACGCTTTATCACAGAAGATACGGAACTGATCCAGCGGATGAAAACCACACTTGCCACCATGCAGGTACGTGAGTTTATCCATAAAATGAGACAGATCGGACTGGACGACACGGAAATACTCCAGTTGATCCAGACAATTATGAAGGAGGAGGCTGTATATGAGTGAATTACTGATCTGCCGGGAACTGACGAAAAATTTCGGAAACAAACCGGCGCTTGACCATCTGAACCTGACACTGGAACGCGGCAGGATCGTGGGACTTCTCGGACCCAACGGCAGCGGAAAGACCACACTGCTCAAACTGATCAACGGGCTGCTGGTCCCTACCGAAGGCGAAGTCCTGATCGACGGCTTCAAACCCGGTGTCGAAACAAAAACCATCGTTTCCTATCTGCCGGACCGCATGTACCTTGGCAACTGGATGAAGGTCTGCGACCTTCTGGAATACTACGCAGACTTTTACGCAGACTTTGACCGCTCCCGCGCCGACGGAATGCTGGAATCCCTGCATATCCGCCCGTCCGACCGGCTGCGCACCATGTCAAAGGGTACCAAAGAAAAAGTCCAGCTGATCCTCACCATGAGCCGACGGGCACAGCTTTACTGTCTGGATGAGCCGATCGCAGGCGTGGATCCGGCAGCCAGAGATTACATTCTTTCAACAATCTTAAACAACTATGATGAAAACGCGACCATCCTGATCTCCACGCATCTGATCTCAGATATCGAAAACATACTGGATGAGGTTCTTTTCCTGAAAGACGGCCAGCTGAAGCTGCAGTCTTCCGTCGATGAGATCCGCCTGACGGAAGGAACCAGCGTTGACGCATTATTCAGGGAGGTGTTCAAATGCTGAAAAAATGTCTGAAACATGAATGGAAAGCCAGCTGGAAGGGAATGGCGGGAATCAACGGCGCGGCGCTTGCCCTTGGGCTTCTGGGAAGCCTTGGCATTCTCGGAACCCTTCACAATATGAGGATCCCGGATCTTGTAGTTGTTCTTTACATGTTCGCCTATATCGTCATTCTGGTCGCCTCTTCCATCGTAACCTACGTTCTGATGGCAGGGCGCTACTACAAAAGTATTTTTACCGACGAAGGCTACCTGACCAACACGCTTCCGGTCACCAGCGACCAAAAGATCCTGTCAAGATTCCTGATTTTCCTTTTCTGGGGACTGGTCAACATCCTTTGTATCTTCGGATCTCTGGCTCTGCTGATGGCTCCTCTGATTTCGGAAGGACTTGCAGAAACCAACATGACCATGGATATTGTCATGCAAGCAATAAATAGGGCTTTCACGGAAGTTGCATTGGAACTGGGCTTCTCCGGTCTTCCGATGATGTCCCTTTTTCTGACCGGCATCGGTCTTGCGGGAATTGTATATTCCATTATGGCCATCTACTTCTGCATCAGCCTGGGAAGCCTGTTTTCTTCCCATAAAATCCTTGCAGCAGTTTTAATTTACTTCGGACTGAACATGGTGCTGCAGGTGATAACCTCCGGCACTACCTTTATCACCGGAATCATCAGCAATGATCTGGCTGGGTCATTTCCTCTGGTTCTTCTTCTGAATGCCTTTATGGAACTGGCTCTTGCGGTTGTCTTCTATTTCATCAACCGATATATTATGGACAAAAAACTGAATCTTCAGTAAAAGATTATTTCATATGTTTTTTCCGGTATTCCGCCGGCGTCTGGCCGCAGGATTTTTTGAAACTCTGGGAAAAATAGCTCTGGGAAGAGAACCCGCACTGAGAGGCAATCGCCGCCACCGTCATATCCGTGGAGACAAGGAGTTCCTGACTGGTGGTGATCCTTTTCTGGTTCAGGTAACTCATCGGGGACTGGCCATAGTATTTTGTGAACGCATGGGCGAAATAGTATTTGTTCAGCCCTGCAATGGCTGCCAATGACTCCAGCGTAATCTCATCCTGGTAATTAAAATCTATAAACCGGCGAGCTCTGCTGCATTCGCGGCTCACCCGCTCGGTCGGCAGAAGTTCTGCTTTTTCCCTGGTCCTGCGCATCAGCCGGATGATCAGCGCGCCCAGAAGATACTGGCAGACCTGGGCATACTTCTCCTGTTCTTTACTCATTTCCTCCTGGATCGTCCGGAAATAAAAGGAAATATCTCCATTATCTCCCCCGGACTCCCGGTTGTGAAACACCAGATACTGGCGGTGATCCTCCAGCCGAAAACAAAGCCGCTCCACACCGAGCACAATATACTCCAGCGGATGTTCTCTGCTGGAGTATTCTGTATGGACAATGTTTGGATTGACCACGATCAGGTCATTTTTCCTGATCGGAAATGTCTCCTCTTCCACGCAGAACGTTCCCTCTCCGTCCGCCACAAAGAAAAGCTCCGCGAAATAATGCGCGTGAGGGTAACTGTTCCAGTCTTTTTCATATTTTGAATGTGTCGCATACAGCAGCCGATACTCCATCATAAAATCGGTGTCCGGCGGCACCACATATCGAATATTCCCCATAACACACCTCCTGTCCCGATTGTCGCACAAAATCTTCTGTGACGCAATATCAAGAAAAGCAAGATTACTAAAAAACTCAACAAGAACTACGGTTGCCTTCTTTCTCCGCACATTCTATACTGAAAGCATAGAAACACGAACTGCGGAACGAGATCCGCAAGACAGGCAAAAAAAGAAAGGAGCCTCTGTCATGAACAAAAGCAAAGGACTTGTAACCATCCCTACCGACGTGGACGTAGTTTCCGGCACTCTGGAACTGATGGAACGCTGGGGCGCAGACGCCCTGCGCGACTGTGACGGAACGGATTTTCCTCAGGAACTGAGGGATGTGGACGCGAAAATCTATTCCACCTACTACACCACGCGAAAAGATAACGACTGGGCAAGACAAAATCCTGACGAGATCCAGCAGATGTATCTGATGACCCCGTTTTACACCGCCAGCGGAACCAGCCTTTCGATCCACCTGATGAAAGGACTGTACCCGGATATGCTCACGCCAAACACCCGCGATGATATCAAACGCTGGTGGGAAGTCGTTGACCGGACAACGGGAAAGGTTGTCTCCCCGACGCACTGGAGCTATTGCGAAGAAACCGGAGACGTTACCATCGAAACCGTTCCGTTTCACGAATATACCGTGAGCTTCCTGGCTTATATCATGTGGGATCCGGTACATATGTACAATGCGGTGACCAACTCCTGGAAAGGCGTGGAACATCAGATCACCTTCGATGTACGCCAGCCGAAAACCCATGCATTCACGATGAAGCGCCTGAGGAAATTCATTGAGGAACATCCTTATGTCAATGTCCTCCGCTTCACGACTTTCTTCCATCAGTTCACCCTCGTCTTCGATGAACTGGCACGGGAAAAATATGTGGACTGGTATGGCTATTCCGCATCGGTCAGCCCATACATCCTCCAGCAGTTTGAGGAGGAAGCGGGATACCCGTTCCGCCCGGAATACATCATCGACCAGGGCTATTACAACAACCAGTACCGGATCCCCAGCAAAGAATACCAGGACTTCCAGGCATTCCAGCGCCGTGAAGTGGCAAAGATCGTCCGTGAGATGGTGGACATCACCCACGAATACGGAAAAGAAGCCATGATGTTCCTTGGCGACCACTGGATCGGCACCGAACCATTTATGGAAGAATTCCAGACTCTCGGCCTGGATGCGGTAGTCGGCAGCGTCGGAAACGGATCCACGCTGCGTCTGATCAGCGATATCCCGGGCGTCAAATATACTGAAGGCCGCCTGCTCCCGTATTTCTTCCCGGATGTCTTCTGCGAAGGCGGAGATCCGGTCAAAGAGGCAAAATACAACTGGGTGACCGCCCGCAGAGCCATCCTGCGCAAGCCCATCGACCGCATCGGCTACGGCGGCTATCTGAAACTGGCGATGCAGTTCCCGGACTTCCTGGACTACGTGGAGCAGGTCTGCAATGAATTCCGTGAACTTTACCAAAACGTCAAGGGCACCGTTCCTTACTGTTTCAAGAAAGTTGCGGTCCTGAACTGCTGGGGCAAAATGCGCGCCTGGGGCTGCCATATGGTCCATCACGCACTGTATCAGAAACAGAACTACTCCTATGCGGGAGTGATCGAAGCGCTTTCCGGCGCACCGTTCGATGTGGTCTTCCTCAGCTTCCAGGATCTTCTGGACAACCCGGACATCCTGAAAGATATCGACGTGATCATCAACGTGGGAGATGCAGATACGGCACATACAGGCGGAAAATGGTGGATCCACCCGCAGATCCAGGAAATGATCCGCAGATTCGTCTACGAGGGCGGCGGAATCATTGGCGTGGGAGAGCCTTCCGGCCACCAGTACCAGGGACATTTCTTCCAGCTTGCCAATGTCTTCGGCGTGGAGGAAGAACACGGCTTTACGCTCGGCTATGACAAATACAACTGGGAAGAACACTCTCATTTTATCCTTGAGGATGTGACCGGTGACGTTGACTTTGGAGAGGGAAAAAAGAACATCTACGCACTGGAACATGCCGAGATCCTCGTCCAGAGAGACAAAGAAGTGCAGATGGCGGTCAACACTTTCGGAAAAGGCCGCGCCGTTTATATCAGCGGACTTCCGTACAGCTTTGAAAACAGCAGGATCCTCCACCGCGCGATCCTCTGGAGCTCTTCCGATGAGGAGGCACTGCTCCGCTGGTTCAGCACCAATTACAATGTTGACGTACACGCTTATCCGGAAAACGGAAAATACTGCGTGGTAAACAATACCGACGATGTACAGGAAACCACCATCTACCGTGGAGACGGCAGCAGTTTTGAAAAAACCATGCAGCCAAACGAGATTATCTGGTACGAAATCTGAGAAAGGACCGGAAAATTATGAAAAAACCAGTATTAGTGATTATGGCAGCCGGAATGGGAAGCAGATACGGCGGCCTGAAACAGATCGACCCTATCGATGCCGAAGGGCATATGATCATCGACTTCTCCATTTACGACGCAAAACAGGCAGGCTTTGAGAAGGTCGTATTTATCATCAAGAAAGAAAACGAACAGATCTTCCGTGAAAAGATCGGCGACCGGATTGCCGGACATATGGAAGTGGCCTACGCCTTCCAGGAACTGAATGACCTGCCGGAAGGATTTGAGGTTCCGGAAGGTCGGATCAAACCCTGGGGAACCGCCCATGCGGTCCTCGCCGTCCGGGACATCGTCCACTGCCCGTTCGCAGTCATCAATGCTGACGATTACTATGGACGCCATGCGTTTGAAGTCATTTATCAGTATCTGACCACCCACCAGGACGACAGCCTCTACCGTTACACGATGGTTGCCTACCGTCTGAAAAACACTGTCACAGAAAACGGTTCTGTTGCCCGCGGCGTATGTACACTGAACGACGCCCACGAACTCACCGCCGTTACCGAACGGACAAAGATCGAACAGCGCCCGGACGGAATCGCCTACACCGAGGACGACGGCGCCACCTGGATCCCGCTTCCGGAAAACACCCTGGTCTCCATGAATATGTGGGGATTTACGGAAAGCATCCTGAAAGAGATTCGCAATGGCTTCCCGGAATTCCTGGAAAAAGGCCTGGAGGAAAATCCGCTGAAGTGCGAGTATTTCCTTCCGTCCGTTGTGACCACGCTGCTGGAGGAACACAAAGCCTCCGTCTCCGTACTGGAATCCGAGGACAAATGGTACGGTGTCACCTACCGCGAGGATAAACCAACGGTCGTTCAGGCGATCCAGTCCATGAAGGACAGCGGATTTTACCCTGTTCATCTCTGGGATTGAAAGAATCAGAAAGGGTAACCGTTCATCCGGCTGAACAGTTACCGGAAAGGAGTTTTTCACGATGAAACCGGAAAAGAACGCGCAGCTCCAGGAAGCCATCCGTAATTTTCAATTTGAAGGCGCCCTGGTGAGCGCTGAAATATACGGAAACGGACATATCAACGACACCTATCTCCTGGTCTATGAAATCGGTGAGATGGGGATCGTAAAAATTATTCTGCAGAAAATGAACCGCTCGGTCTTCACAAAACCTGTGGAGGTCATGGAAAACATCCTGGGCGTAACCTCTCACCTTCGAAAAAAGATCATTGAACGGGGCGGCGATCCGGAACGCGAGACGCTGAACGTCATCCCTGCCCTGGATCAGAAGCCTTATTATGTGGACTCCACCGGAGAATACTGGAGAGCCTACCGCTTTATCACAGACGCAACCAGCTTTGACCGCGTGGAGCGTCCAGAAGATTTCTATGAAAGCGCGCTGGCATTCGGAAACTTCCAGCGGCTTCTTGCCGACTATCCTGCAGAGACCCTTCACGAGACGATTCCCGGATTTCACGACACAGAGGCACGGTTCCAAGTCTTCAAAAAAGCTGTAGAGCAGGATGTCTGCCGCCGTGCCGCCTCTGTACAGAGAGAGATTGAATTTGTCCTTGCCCACGAGGAACTTGCCGGCATCTTTAACAAACTGCTTGCCAAAAAAGAAATCCCTCTGCGTGTCACCCACAACGACACAAAGCTGAACAATATCATGATCGACAACAAGACCCGCAAAGGAATCTGTGTTATCGATCTGGATACCGTCATGCCGGGACTTGCGATGAATGATTTCGGCGACTCCATCCGTTTCGGCGCAAGCACCGCCGATGAAGACGAGCCGGATCTGAACAAAGTCTTCTGTGATATGAACCTCTATGAAATGTATGTCAAAGGCTTTCTCGAGGGATGCGCCGGACAGCTCACGGAACAGGAGATCCTCCTGATGCCCGTCGGCGCCAAGGTTATGACTTTTGAATGCGGAATGCGCTTTCTCACCGATTATCTGGAGGGCGATCACTATTTCAAGATTCACCGGGAAAACCATAATCTCGACCGCTGCCGGACACAGTTCAAGCTGGTGGAGAATATGGAGAAAAAGTGGGATACCATGAACCAGATCATTCAGAAATATATGTAAGCAACAGGCTGCGCTGAGTATTAGAGTTAGGGCTGCGTGAAACAGGCAAAATTTCACGCAGCCCCCTTTTTATTTCTGTTCTGTTTTTCTTCCTGCTTTTCTTGCCCTGCTTCTTACTTTTCTCTTACTGTATAAATGCAGGCCAGAACGATCATCAGAATACCCAGCCCGAAAAATGCCGCCGGAACGGAAAACGTATTTGCCGCCGCTCCGCACACCGGGCTCAAAACTGCCATCCAGACACTGTACATCATACTTCCCACGGAAATGATCGTGGCGCGTATCTCGCTGGCGGCTTCCTTCTGATTTTCATTTTCCAGACGAAGCGCTGTCATTTCATTCATACAGTTGGCAGCACCAGCAGCAACGATAACCGGCAGCAGATGGTTTCCGCCGCTGAAGATCACAGCGATCCCTGCCAGACATCCTCCTGTCATTACCACTGTCCTGGTACTCATATTCCTGGTGCGCTCTCCCAGAACGGCTCCTGCCACACTGAACAGAGAGATAAAAAACAGCGGAATGCCGATCAATCGCTCGTCCAATCCGATCGCTGCCAGATGTTCCTGCAGGATCATGGATACCAGATAGCAGCCCGCGCTGATTCCTCCGGACACCATCATCTGCTCCCGGATCTTCGGATGTTCCACCAGAAAACGGACACTTCGCCGAAAATGACGCAGCAGCTCCCCTCCCATAGTCCGGAAAGTCACCTGGGAACGTTTTTCTCTGCTCCGGATTCCTGCTTCCTTCAGCTGCAAAGCAACCGCAGTACATAAAAGCCCCTGCCCCACAGCCAACAGATATGACACCCGGTTGTTTTTGACCTCATAGTTTAGCATTATGCTGCTCTGCTTGCATGTCTCTGGAT
>DSTMC04003__coassemble_794_pt1 | contig 39999 bp, 38 predicted proteins | sample DSTMC04003__metabat2_high_PE_023 | metagenome-assembled genome bin DSTMC04003 | reverse complement strand
GAGGGTTTAGGGATAAAGCCCTTACCGCGTGAGAAACGCGCCCGCAAAGCCGCTTGTATCAAGGCTTTTTCTGCCTTTACTGCGTAACATGAGGGCATAAAAAAACGGCGTTCCTTTTCTCCCGTTGTGGGATTGAAGAAACGCCGCTCATTTGCCGCTATTCTATTTCTGCGATATAGTCTTTGATGATCTCCCCAAAATCTGCCGTAAAGGAGAAAATGAAGTATTCCAGCACGGCAGGGTCAGCTCCCATAGGCTCGGCTTCCTCGGAAAACTGTAAACCCATAAGCCCATACAGCATTTTGATAATCTTAAAGAGCTTTCCCCTGTCGGCGGGGGTGTTCATCGAAACGAGAATGTCCGTAAGGCGGTTAATGGTTTCCATGTCGCCGCCTGTCGTTACCCATACCATTTCTGCGAATGGCTGTGTGATTGCTCCGGCGACAAGGTTTATCTTATCCTTGCTGATCTCGCCGGACGAGAGTATAATACCCCTATCTAAAAGAATGTTATTATTCATGTGTCCTCCTTGTTCTGAATGGTGCCCGTGGTGCCCAAATGGTGCCCGGACGGGAAAAATGAAGTTGTAAGGTCATGCGGACACAAATAACAAGATACGAAAAAAGCCCTTTTTTACAGGCTTTCGGGACATATTTTATACGGACTTGTGCGGAGATATAAGGGGTTTTATCCGTTTAACGCCCCTCGAAATGCGTTTGCCCTCCGGGGCACGAGGGTTCGAATCCCTCCGTCTCCGTCACTTACAGAACATCCGGCAGTCTGAGTACTGCCGGATCATTCTTTCTCTGAAAATTTTCAAACACGCTCGAAAGGAGCCTGCAATACTATGAACGAATACTTTTCCAGTCCCATTTGATTTTTCTTCGGAACTTTGTTTGTCAGCGGACCACACCATTTGATTGTCCGTAAACGCAGACAGGGTTTCTTTCCGATGAAAAATTTAAGAACGGAAAGGAAAATGTATCATGGAAGTATCCTGCAGAAAAATCTCTTTCTCCTGTACGGAATTTCTTTTTTTCAGGGCATGGTGTTTTACGCCCCTATCGCCACTTTATACCGCCAAAATTCAGGGCTTGATATTTTCCAGATTTCTCTGATCGAGAGCATTTCTCTCGTCTTATGCGTGATCCTGGAATTTCCCTGGGGAGTTCTTGCTGACAGAATCGGCTACCGAAAGACGATGATCTTTTGCACCGCCGTCTTTTTCCTGTCAAAAATTATTTTCTGGCAAGCCGATGATTTCACCGGATTTCTGGTGGAACGGATTTTTCTGAGCGTTGCCGTCTCCGGATTGTCCGGCGTAGACACGAGTTTTCTGTATCTCTCGGTTCCCGACGGACAATTTCAGAAAGCCTGTGGAATTTATGAAAGTATGGGAACGGCAGGTCTGCTGTTTTCATCTCTCGTTTTTACTTTATTTTTGAAGGACAATTATCGCGGAGCCGGATTTTTCACTGTACTTACCTATGGCGCCGCCTTTGTGCTGTCCCTCTTTCTTTCCCGGCTGCCCGGCAATCCATCCGTCCGACCGGAAAGGCGCAGAGACAAACCGGTATTCTTCCGACAATCGTTTGATCTCCTGAAAAATTTTTTTGCCAGCCGCAGACTGCTCCTCTTTCTTGCAGGAACTGCCCTGCTCTCGGAAACACGGCAAAACATCACGGTGTTTTTCAATCAGCTTCAATACATTCGCTGCGGTCTCTCCGAGTCTGTCATCGGGATTCTTTTCCTTTTGACTTCCATCGCAGGGCTTGCCGGAGCCGCTTCGTCTGCGGTCACCCGGAAAATCGGTGAATTCGCTTTGTCGTCTGCCTGCTTTCTCTTTCCGGCTTTCTTTTGCTTTCTGCTGAGCTGGACGGAAAACCCGTTCCTTTCAGCAATCTGTATCATCGGCATACAGCTTGCCGTTTCTCTTTTCTATCCTTTGCAAAGCCGGTTTCAAAACGAAGAGATCCACGTTTCCAACCGTGCCTCCGCTCTGAGTCTTCAGGCGGTATTTCTTGAATGTACCGGCGCCATTGTCAATCCGGTATACGGCTGTCTGGCGGATATCAGCCTTCCGATGAGTTTTCTCGCCGCCTCCGCAGCCTGCCTGGCGGGATATCTGTTGTTTCTTTTCTGGTATAAAAAGCGCAGCGCGGAATCGTAATTCCCGCGCTGCCCTCCAAAAACAATACACCCGCGCAATCATCGGTTTACGCGGGTGTATCCAATCCTTTTCTTTATCCAAACACAGGAGCCCCGAAAATCTCTCTCAACTTCTCCACAGATACCTTCGGCGTCCGGTCTTCATGCAGCAGGCCGTTCACTTCCTGCATCACATCCGTAAGCTGGGTATAGCAGAATCCGCTAAATTTTCCGCTTCGGATCAGGAACTCTGTGATCGGCTGCAGGCGCTGGATAAATTCCTCCTCATTTCTTACCTTCCGGTAATAGCCCCAGCCTTCTTCCTCTTCCTTTTCAAAGGCGATTCCGCCGTACTCGGTCAGGATCACAGGCTGCCCCCGGTATTCGTTATCTGCCGCGAACAACTGACGGCTCTCCGAATATCCGCTGCAGATTTCTTCCATGTCATCGTATTTTTGAATGGTCTCCGGGAACAGCGCATAATCATGGATCGCGCAGATATCCGTTTCACTCACCTGCTCCCAGCCGTCATTGGAGCTGACCAGGCGAACCGGATCCAGGGACCGGACCAGATAGGTGAGCATCCGGCAGTAATCCTGCTGCTGGGCATTGTCGAGAACTTCACGGACACCCCAGCTTTCATTGACCGGAACCCAGGTCACAATACAGGGATGGTTGTAATCGCGCTCCACAAAACGCACCAGTTCCCTCGCCGATGCCTCCACCGCATTGTCATTGAACTGATAAGCGCTCGGCAGCTCGCCCCAGACGATCAGCCCAAGCCGGTCTGCCCAGTAATAATATCTCGGATCCTCGATCTTCTGATGCTTTCTCGCACCGTTGAATCCCATCTTCTTCGTCAAAAGGATATCTTTTTTGATCGCCTCATCGCTCGGCGGCGTCAGGATAGACTCCGGCCAGTATCCCTGGTCCAGGACCAGCCGTTGATAAAAGATACTTCCATTCAGAAGAATCCGGCCGTTGACAGATTCGATACTTCTCATACCAAAGTACGTCTCCACCTCATCCTCACAGACTTCCGCTCCGGAAGCATCTCCGGAAAATACTTTCACACAGACATCGATCAGATTCGGCTCCTCCGGCGTCCACAAAAGTTCATTTCGGCGGATATCATAATCCGGAAGCGTCACCACCGCCTTGCCATAACCGTGACGGCACAACAGTCTCTGGCTGCCAAGGAAAATGCTGTCCTTCTGTGTCCTGGCCGTCAGTTCCACCATCGTATCCTCCGTATCGGAGACAAACACTTCACAAAGTACGCTCAGACTACTCACATCCGGCGTATACTTCACACGGTTCAGATGAACCTTTCCCACATATTCCAGCCAGACACTCTGCCAGATCCCGGTACACGGAGTATACCAGCATCCGAACTTCTCTCCGGTCCAGGATTGCTTTCCCCGGGGCTTGTCAGAATTGGTATCATCCGTCGCCTGTACTTTGATCTCATTTTCACCGCTGGTTACAAACGGTGTGATATCCATCTCAAAAGCGGAATATCCTCCCACATGTTCTCCCACGTACTGCCCGTTGACCCAGACTTTCGCTTCCGAATCCACCGCTCCGAACTTCAGAAGCAGCCGCTTCCCTGCCAGCTTTTCTTCTTTCAGCTCTACGGTTCTGCGGTACCATACGGTCCTGCAGTCTTTCGTTTCTCCTATCCCGCTCATACTGGACTGATAACAGAACGGTACCTGGATCTGCCGGTCAAAAACCGGTTCTTCAAAAGAAAACTCCCAGGTTCCGTTCAATATCTCCCACTCATTTCTCACAAAGTCCGGACGTGGAAATTCCGGACGGGGGATTGTCTGCTCCATAAATACCTTCTCCTTTCTGTACCCTCCATTTTCTGCGCATATCCGGACATGCTACGGAATCATATTTCCCGCCGCCTGATACAGCCCATACCATTCCTGCCGTGTCAGCGGCAGTTCCGATCCTTTCGCCGCCTCCCGTACCCTGGATGGCTTCGTTGTTCCCAGAATCACCTGCATATCCGCCGGATGTCTGGTCAGCCATGCGACGGCGATCGCCGTGTTTGTCACACCGTATTTTTCCGCAAGTTCCTCTATTTTTTCATTCAGTTTCCCGTACTTCTCCCGGTCATTGAGAAAGACGCCCTCAAACATCCCTTTCTGGAACGGCGACCACGCCTGAAGCGTGATTCCCTTCAGCCGGCTGTATTCCATAATGCTTCCCTCACGGCAGACTCCCTGCGGAATTGCCATATTGACCGCCATACCGCTGTCGATCGCCGGCGTATGGACAATGCTCATCTGCAGCTGATCGACGATCAGTTTCTGGCGCACGGTATGCTGCAGCAATTCCATCTGCATGGGATTCTGATTGGAAACGCCAAAATAGCGCACCTTTCCGGGCTGTTCCAGACGATCGAATGCCTCCGCGACCTCCTCCGGCTCCATCAGCGCATCCGGCCGGTGCAGGAGCAGAACATCCAGATACTCTGTGTTCAGCCTTTTCAATATTCCATCCACCGATTCCAGGATGTAATCCCTGGAAAAATCATAAAATCCCTGGCGAATGCCGCACTTACTCTGCAGAAAGATCTGCCCGCGCAGTTCCGGCTTCTTTTTCAAAAGTTTTCCAAACGCGGTCTCACAGGCGCCGCCCCCGTAAATGTCCGCATGGTCAAAAAAGTTGACGCCTTCGCTCAGATAGGTATCGGTCAGTTCCTCCAGTTCCTTTTCCGAAAGATCTCCGATCCTCATACACCCCATCACAAGATTGGAAACTTCCAGATCCGTATGTTTGATCCTGATTTTCTTCATAATATCCCCCTTAATACATCATTCCACAAAATGGATCCTGCTCTCATCGTACCGGTTCTGCTGCGGCCTGCTCTCCGCCGGATACCCAAGAGCAAACATGGAGAATACCTCCACATCCTCCGGCAAAACCAGCACCTGATGGACCGCATCCATACGCTTCCTGTCCGGAGCGATCCCAAACCATACGCCGCCAAGTCCCAGCGCATCCGTTTCCAGCCAGATATTCTCCTGAGCGATCGACAGATCGATCTGCGCATATTCCGGCGCGATCAGTCCATGCTTCCGGTATACCGGAACGATCACAACCGGAGCGCCCGCCGCGCAGCCGGAATAGGGACTTACCCCGGACAGTTCCCGGATCTTCTCCCTGTCCGTCACCACATAAAATTCCCAGGGCTGCTGATTGCAGGCACTGGGAGCCTGCATACCGGCCTTCAGGATCTGAAGGATCTTCTCTTTCTCAACCATTTTGTCTTCATACTTTCTTACACTGATTCTGCGAAAAATACTGTCCATATTCAACTCCTCCTGTTCTGTCTTCTTCGCTCCGTTCCTGCAAATCCACGCTTTCATCCCTCACGCGTCACGAAAATCCCTGCCGCAATTCCTGCCGCTCCCCCGGCGCACTTTGCCGCCAGCAAAGCGCCAAGCAGCTGCGGAGCGGCGCTCACCGTAAAGCCAAGATGTGCGGACAGCATACTGGCAGCGCAGACCATACACGCAACATTGACCAGCTTTCCCCTCTGATCCATATCCTTCAGCATCGTGATCGCAGGAACCACACTGACAAAGCTGACAAACAGCCCGGCAATACTGGCACTATTCATTCCCAGCCTGCCGCCCACACGTTCCAGCGGTTTTTTCAGCATTCTCTGCAGAAGTTCCGTCATGGGAAGGCTGCCCAGCATCACGATCCCGATGGAAGAAACCGTTGCCATCGCGTCCTCAATGGGCGTCATGGAAAGCGGCGGTTTTCTTCCCAGCATATAAGACACTGCCCCAACCGCCAGTCCAAGGATGGTCAGGATACGGATACCGGACGCAAAATACTGGAATCCCCGCACCATTTTTTTCGGAAACATCCGAAGCCCGACAAGGATCAGTACCGCCAGCAAAAAGACCGGAAGACTCTGCCACAGGACCTGGACCGGACCAAGCCCCGACAGGAGACCGCCCACAAACAGCGCCGCCGGCATCACAATGATCCCTGTCATAATCCCGCGGGCAAACACTTCATGATCCTTTTCATGGATCAGCCCCATACCCATCGGTATCGTAAAGACAAGGGTACATCCAAACGTGGAAGCCACAACGATTCCCGCGTAGCCGCCGACCAACGCATCGTCCGCGAGCCCTTCCGCAAGCTGAAATCCTCCCATATCGATTGCCAGAAAACCTCCGAAAATCCCCGGATCCAGTCCCACAGCGCGGCAGACCGGAGCAACCACAGCCTGCAGGATTTCAGCCAAAACCGGCGCCAGACAGATGATCCCGACCATGGAAACCGCCGTAGGACCAAGGAGGAGAAATCCTTCCTCCATCTTTCTCCCATATCCTTTCCGGTTCCCGAAGATCCAGTCAACAGCGCCGATGACCACACCCACAGCCATGATTCCCATAATGACCTGGTTAATCATGAGCTGCTTCCTCCGGAATCCTGCAGACATCCACCCAGCCCAGCGCCATGGAAAACTCTTCCAGCTCCGGAAGCGTCACTTCAATGGCGCTGTTGCTGCTTCCACAGGCGGGAAAAACCGTTTCAAACCGTTTCAGGGACTCATCCAGATACACCCTGACACCCTCGTTCACCGCAAACGGACAGACACCGCCGACCGCATGCCCGGTCTTTTTCTCCACGTCATCGAAAGAAAGCATCTTCGGTTTTTTCCCGAAACATGCTTTGAACTTTCCGTTGTTTACCTTTGCGTCTCCCGCCGCAACGATCAGAATGCATCCATCTTCCGCTTCGAAAGAAAGCGTTTTTGCAATCCTCTGTTCCTCACAGCCCAGCGCCTTCGCCGCCAGTTCCACCGTCGCGCTGGACAGGTCCAGCTCTCTCACACGGTCCTGTGCGTCCCATCGCTCCAGCCATTTTTTTACTTTTTCAATCGCCATCTTCTCTTCCCCGCTTGTCGTTTTCTTCTGTAACCGGAGCACATTCCAGACTCCGGCTGCTGCTCAACATTATATCACAACACGGGTGTTTACGCACGCTCTGGATTTTTTTTGATTTCGCATGCCGCCACGATGGATCCGCACACCGTCATGACACCAAAAACAACACTCTTCCAGTCCGGAATCGTATGGAGAAAAACCGCTCCAAAGATAAGCGCCCACGCGGAATAAGTGATATCCAGCGGCATTGCCTTGGACGCTCCCAGCAGATGGATCGCCTTATAATAGCAGAGATAAGAAGCCGTTCCGAAAAATGCCGCCGCCAGGATGACAAGCATCGGAGTGGAAACTGCCGCCGAAACCGCAAACTTCCAGCCGTTCAGCAGCGGCAGAAGCACCACGCCGTAAAAGACCGCCGAAGTCCCCTGCCGGATCATCAGCGCATGTTCGTTGGTCACTTCCGGATCCCGCATTCCGTAAGCACAGATCACTGCCTCCAGGGACCATCCAAGCACACAGACCGCCGCACAGACAAAGCCCAGCACATAATTTTCCCCTGCTTCTCCCGGCGTATAGCCAAGTCCGATCACTCCAAGCAGGCTCACCGCCAGTCCGGCAATCTGATATCCCTGCATTTTTTCTTTCAGAAAAATGCTGGAAAACAGTGCGCCGAACGCCGGAAAAATGGAGGACACGATGGAGGTATATCCCGCGCCCATATAGTGGATCGCCGCCACATAGCCCGACATTCCCACAGGCCCGCCAAGCAGCGCCCCAAGCAGAATGAATTTTCCGCTTCGGGTCTTCAGCGCCCTTCTCACTCCCTGAAACTGTTTCCTGATCCCTGTATACAGAAGCATCCACAGCGCCGAACAAAAATCATGCAGAAACGTACTGACAAACGGCGCCAGAAAGACTGCTTCCTCTGTGGAGATAAATGGAGCCATCGTCAGCGCGATTCCCAGAATCACCGTATCCGCTGCCCAAAACACACCTGCCATCAAGCCTGTAATCATATGTAATCCCTCTCTTCTCTTTTCCGGTAGGAAAAATTTTTTTGTCTTATCTACAGACTATAGCACATCGGTATCCTCCGCGCAACTGTTTTTGTTCATTTTATGAACAAGTTTTGTTTGTTTTTTATATTCCTTTTTCCCCTGCGGCAAATTTCAAAATTGTTTTTGCAAACGTTAAAACACATCTCAGAAAAAGCCTCTTTCACGCATGGTCCGGTATCACAAAGGGCATCCTGAAAACACATGCTTTCAGAATGCCCATTAAACTTTTATGCCTGATATTTCTCCGCCTGTTCACGGATCAGATCCAGATCATCAAAATAGTTGATCTTCATCGCGTCTCTGACCTCCTGCAGCGTCTGCTCCGCCACCTCTCTCGCCTGTCTGCTTCCCTCTTTGAGTACGTCATAAACATACGGAATATCCTTCTGGAACTCTTTTCTTCTGTTCCGGATTGGCTCCAGCGTCTCCTGCAGCACTTCGTTCAGGAAACGTTTCACCTTCACATCGCCAAGGCCGCCTCTGCGATAATGATCCTTCAGTTCATCCAGATTTGCGTATTCAGGAAGATAGCGCTCAAAATGCTCCGGACAGCTGAATGCATCCAGATAAGTGAACACGGTATTTCCCTCGATCTTTCCCGGATCCTGCACGCGGATATGATCCGGATCCGTGTACATGCTCATGACTTTCTTTTTGATATCCTCCGGTTCCTCGGACAGATAGATACAGTTTCCAAGAGACTTACTCATCTTCGCCTTTCCGTCGATGCCCGGAAGACGCAGGCATGCCTCCTGCTCCGGCAGAAGAATCTTCGGATCCACCAGCGTCTCACCATATACGGAATTGAATTTATGCACGATCTCTTTCGTCTGCTCGATCATCGGCATCTGATCCTCGCCCACCGGAACCGTGGTAGCTTTGAACGCCGTGATATCCGCCGCCTGGCTGATCGGATAGCAGAAAAATCCCACCGGAATGCTCGCCTCAAAATTCCTCATCTGGATCTCTGCCTTTACCGTTGGATTTCTCTGAAGACGGGACACCGTCACCAGGTTCATATAATAAAAGGACAATTCACAGAGCTGCGGAATCTGAGACTGGATCAGCAGTGTGGATTTTGCCGGATCCAGACCGCACGCCAGGTAATCCAGCGCAACCTCAATGACATTCTGGCGCACCTTTTCCGGATTATCCGCATTGTCCGTCAGCGCCTGCGCGTCCGCGATCATAATAAATATTTTTTCGTATTCCCCTGAATTCTGAAGCTCCACCCTCCGTCTCAGAGACCCTACATAGTGTCCTACATGAAGTTTTCCTGTCGGTCTGTCACCGGTCAGAATAATCTTTCCCATCTTTTTTCCCTCCTGATCTTTTCATTTTCTCCGCTTCCGTCGATACGAAACGCATATCACTGAAGCGTGTTTGAAAATTGCTTTCTGCAAGATATGCATGCAGGCATGACCGCCTGGCCTGCTGCCCGCAAATATGAAAAAGAATCCTGCTTTGCAGGATTCTCCGCCTGCGGCGGGTCGCACAAGCGACATCTTCCACTCCGCCGCAGTGCGATCCTCGCGGAGCGTTTTTATTTCTAGGAAAGCAATTTCCTATGAAATAGAAAAAGCTCCCGTCCCCAAAGGAACAGAAGCCAAAATTCTGATTGCCACCTGTGTGGAATTTCACATACCTGCATATGCTCTCATCATAACGGTTAGAGTTTCCGTCAGCGCCTACTGTAAGGTTCGGGCTGCCCTCGTAAGTCCATTCACCCAGATCCGAAATACTGCCTTTCCACCTCCGGCAGCTCTCTGTCATTTCTTCCGTCTGCGCTACTACTCTTACTCATCGGTTTTTCTATCGGTTCTGTTTCGTATTATACACCGCGCAGCCGCCCAAAGTCAAGGAAAAACACAGCCGAAAACAATCATCATTTGAACCAGTGCACCTTTTTTGGCAAAATGGACGAAAGCAGGCAGGGACCGGTGGTATGTGGGTACGATGGGCGGTTGCAAGTAATGTGGAAAATCTAACCATTCCGAAGCCCCTCCGGACGGGCACCGGAGCGATTCGACAGGAATTTTTGATAAATTCCCGTCTCAGCGCTCCTCAGACTCCGGGCTTGTAACCCTGCATCTGTCCCGTCCTTCGGAACTTCGGAATGCTAAGATTTTCTCACATCCTTGCAGATGCCCGCCGTACCCACATACCACCGATCCCTGCCTGCTTTCTGTTTTTTGAATCCGGAAGGTCATAAGCTTTTTTGTTTCACTTGAAAATCCATAAGTAACTTTCATTTGTAGAACAATTGTGCGAGTATGAAGATATCTAAATCTTCCGGTGACAGGAAACAGAAAAAATCCCTGAGCGGGTGGCATACGTGTACTGTGGGCATTTGCGCAGAGGCGAGAAAATCTTGGCGTTCCGGAGCCGTTCTGACCGGGGCAGGTGCAGGGTTACAAACCCGGAGCCTGAGGAGCGCTGAACCGGGAATTGATAAACAATTCCTGGTGAATCGCTCCGGTACCCGGTCAGAACGGCTCCAGAACGGTTAGATTTTCCGCCTCTGCACAACCGCCCACAGTACACGTATGCCACCCGTTCAGGGATTTTTTCGTCCGTTTTACAAAAAAAAATCGTCACAGCATTCCTTTTCGAAACGCTTCGGCGACTTCTGCCAGGGACTCCATTTTGGCGAACAGCAGATCGTCCACGCAGGAGGAATCCGTCAGCAGATCCGGGATCATGATGACTTTCATTCCCGCCGCATATCCGGACCGGATGCCGTTGTAGGAATCTTCCAGCGCAAGCGCATGCTCCGGCAGGACGTTCAGTTTTTCACAGGCTTTCTGATAAATATCCGGAGCCGGTTTGGAGTGCTCCACCATGTTTCCCGTCACAATTTCCTGAAAGTAACTGTACACCTTCGTCTCCTTCAGGAGTTCCACGGTATTCTCATAACTGGAGGATGTTGCGACTGCCAGCTTCATCTGCTTCTCTTTCAATACCTCCAGCAACTCATACAGACCTTTTTTGACCGGTGTCCCGTTCTCCCGGGTATCCCGCGCGACCTCCGCCCGGTAATTTTCCCGGAATTCCAGATAGGGAAAGTCTTCGCCGTAGGCGCTTTTAAAATACCTCTCCCTCTCCGCATTGTTCAGACCGAGGGTGTGATAAATATCTTTTCCCATTTTTCCAAATCCCATCTTCACGCCCACGACATCCCAGCTCCGCTGGATCATCCGTTCGCTGTCAAACATCAGCCCGTCCATGTCAAAAACAACTGCCTGAAACATAATTACTCCCTTTCTTTTTCCTCGTTGATCTTCAGGAACACATAGTTCTCCGGGGTGGAATGTTCTTCGCTGAACCGGTATCCCAAATGGTCAAATCCTTTCAGATCCTCCGGTTCCCTGGCTCCCGTCTGCGCCATGTAACGCACCATCTCTCCCCGTGCCATTTTGGCAAGGGTGGCTTTCTGGCTTACCTTCCCGTCTGCCACTTTCCCAAACACACAGGTCACATACCGGTCTTCCGGCTGCAGATATTTTTCCACACATCTGGAGTATTCTTTCGAGGCAAGATTCACGATCACCCCTTCTTCTCCCCGCACCGCACGGTACAGCCGGTCTCCCCAGAACCCATAGAGATCCTTCGTTCCCGCCACCGCCGCCTTCGCCTGCATTTCCAGACGATAAGGCACGATGCCGTCCAGAGGCTTCAGCGCACCGTAAAACCCGGAGAGAATGTACAGATGTTCCTGAATATAGGCAATCTCCCTGTCCTCAAACACCGAGGGAGCCATATACTGGTACTGGATTCCTTCGTAGGCGAGGATGGCAGGCGTCAGATTTTTTTCAAGATTCATCTTCTGAAACCTCTCATAATTCTGACGGGCAATGGCGTCATTGCATTTCCAGAGCTCCTTTGCTTCTTCATAGGTAAGCGCCCTGATCCACTCCGCCAATTCCGATGCCTCCGCAAGGAACTGCGGCACTTCCCTGTAAGGGTAGAGTTCCAGCTCAACGTTCATTTTCTTTGCCGGTGAGATAATAACTTTCATAACCGATCCTTTCACTATTGCAAAGCAATTTTCAAACGCGCTCTAGGCGAATGCCCTTATCATTCCGCTAACAGAACAGCTGCATCTGTCCTATTGTGAAACGCTGTACAAGTTACTTTTCAATATCCAGAACAAACACCGCTGCCGCTCCTTCTCCATAGGACTGTTTTTTCAGAAACCGGAATCCACACTTCTCAGTATAGAATCTGTGATTCCTCGTGGAGTAGTCCGGGGTTTCCACATACCACCTTCTTGCCTCCGGAAATTTCCGCCGGATGGCTTTTCAGGCGTCGGTTCCGATTCCATTATCTCCTCCAACCGTACCTCCTGAGATACTGTGGTTTTCATTCTTTCTTGTCTACACATATCTATCCACCGTCACAAAGAGACGTCCCTTTCTCGTCTCACTCTTTACGCCCCGGTAGACAAACCGGCCCATATGGCGCACAGAGACGATCGCTCCTTCCGCCGGAACTTCCGACGCGGACATCACAAGCCGGCCGTTGACAAACACCTGACCTGCCTCCAGGCAGGGCACCATCTTGCTCCGGGAGGTCTTGAACGCCAGCGCAAGCAGCGCGTCCAGTCTCACCGACGCAACACTTCCCTCGATCGTCTCAAACTCCGGCTGCAGCACTTCCGCCGGAACTTCTCCGATTTCCGCGTATACCCTTGTATGGCGCACCTGTCCCAGATTCTCACAGATATAATCCGCCAGATCCGTCATACAGAACAGCCAGGCTCTCGTTCCATCCGTCACGATATCTCCGGTCTTATGGCGTTCAATCCCAAGATTCATCAGCGCGCCCAGATAGTCCCGGTGGCTGAGTTTGTCGGCAAACTTTTCGTTGAGCGGGAGGATATGGACGCAGGAAACCGGAAGCATGGATTCGTCTCCTTCCTCCAGATAAGAGGGCAGGAACATTCCCACTTTCCGCTCCGCCATAGGATATCCTCCCGCCAGCACGTAGCGTACCCCTTTCTGTTTCCGCATGGTGCGGTAAAAAATGTCCTGTTCATTCAGGTTGAGAAATTCCGTATGGGTCGGAATATCCCGCATCCTGCATTTCTCCGCAAGTTCCTCCACACGCTTTTCCAGCCACTGCTCCTCATTCATTCCGTTCTTCCTTTCGTTTCTAACGTTTTCGAGCGTGTCCAAAACAGCACCCTGTTTTCAGACACGCCCGGATGTTTCTTCTTATCACAGGATCATCGAAAGGGAAATTCTGTTCTTTTTCAGATCCACACCGATGACTTTCACCTCTACGATGTCACCCACATGAATGACATCCAGCGGATGTTTGATGAATTTTTTGTTGGTGATCTGGGAGATATGGACCAGTCCGTCCTGATGGACTCCGATATCCACGAACGCGCCGAAATCAATGACGTTGCGGACGGTACCTTTCAGTACCATTCCCTCTTTCAGATCTTTCATTTCCAGAACATCGGTACGAAGGATCGGTTTCGGCATTTCATCACGGGGATCTCGTCCCGGTTTTTTCAGTTCTTTTTCGATATCTCTCAGCGTAATCTCTCCGATTCCCAGTTCCGCCGCCATCTTCTTATAATCCTGAATGAAGATGACTGCCGTTCCGTCCAGAATCTGTTCCGGCTTCATTCCCATTTTCTCCAGCAGCTTTCTCGCCGCCTCATAGCTTTCCGGGTGAACGCTGGTTGCATCCAGAGGGTCTTTTCCTCCGGTGATCCGCAGAAATCCGGCACACTGTTCAAACGCCTTCGGTCCCAGCTTGGAAACCTTCATCAGTTCCTTTCTGCTCTGGAAACGTCCGTTTTCCTCCCGGTAAGCGACGATATTTTTCGCGATTGCCTTTGAAATTCCGGAGATATATTCCAGCAGAGACGCGGAAGCTGTATTCAGGTCGACGCCGACTTTGTTGACCGAATCCTCCACGACGCCTGTCAAAGCTTCGCCCAGTTTCTTCTGGTTCATATCATGCTGATACTGTCCCACACCGATGGACTTCGGATCGATCTTCACCAGTTCCGCCAGCGGATCCTGCACTCTTCTTGCAATGGAGGCCGCGCTTCTCTGTCCCACGTCAAAATTCGGAAATTCTTCCGTCGCCAGTTTGCTGGCGGAATAGACAGAAGCACCCGCTTCATTGGTGATCACATAAGAAACCTTCTCCGGAATTTCTTTCAGGATCTCCACGATGATCTGTTCGGATTCCCGGCATGCGGTTCCGTTGCCCACAGAAATCAGCGTCACTCCGTAAGTATGGATCAGTTCTTTGACTTTTTCCTTTGCCGCCTGGATCTTTCTCTCATTGGTCGGAGCGGTCGGATATACGACAGCGGTATCCAGCACCTTTCCGGTCTCGTCCACAACCGCCAGCTTGCATCCCGTACGGAACGCCGGATCCCATCCAAGCACCACCTGCCCCGCAATCGGCGGCTGCAGAAGCAGCTGTTCCAGATTCTTTCCAAAGACGCGGATCGACGAATCCTCCGCCTTTTCCGTCAGCTCGCTTCGCACCTCACGCTCGATGGCAGGCGCGATCAGACGGTTATAGGCATCAGCGATCGTCGCCCTGAGCACTGGTGTGGTATACGGATTTTCCGTTTTGATGATCTGCTTTTCCAGATACCGGAGGATCTCCTCCACCGGCGCTTCAATCTTGACCGTCAGGAATTTCTCCTTTTCCCCGCGGTTCAGAGCCAGGACACGGTGGGAAGCGATCTGTGAAACCGGCTCGGACGCATCGTAATATTTCTCGTAGACAGAGGAAGCATTTTCATCCCTCGCAGAGGATACGATCTGGCCTTTCTTCATCGTCCGCTTACGGATTTCCATCCGGTAATCTGCTTCATCGGAAATCATTTCCGCCAGGATATCACAGGCTCCTGCCAGCGCTTCCTGCACCGTAGTAACCTCTTTTTCCTCGGAAAGATACGGTTCCGCCAGTTTTTCCAGCGGCTCTTTTGCCTCCTGCGCCAGGATTGCCTGTGCCAGCGGTTCCAGTCCTTTCTCCTTCGCGATGGTAGCGCGGGTACGCCGTTTCGGACGGTACGGGCGGTAAAGATCCTCAACGACCACAAGGGTCTGCGCAGCCTGAATCGACGCTTTCAGTTCTTCCGTCAGCTTGCCCTGATCTTCAATACTGGAAAGCACCTGTTTTTTCCGGTCTTCCAGATTACGCAGGTAAGTCAGACGTTCCGACAGCGCACGCAGCACTTCGTCGTTGAGCGATCCCGTCATTTCTTTCCGGTAACGGGCAATAAACGGAATGGTATTGCCCTCATCGATCAGTTTTACTGCAGCATCCACCTGTTCTTCACGAACGTTCAGCTCTTCTGCCAGTACCTTATTTATATTCATGCTAATAATTCCTCCTTGGTTTTTGCCTGTTAATACCTTATCAAGAGCACTTGCTTTTGTCAACTGTGCATGATAAAATCATCTTAAAATCGCGAACCAGTCAAATCCCCCGCAGCAAGCTACGGGGCAGCAAGCTTGTAGCGCAGCAGAGCTGCGGGATATCTGACCCTCGCGGCAGTCGCCAAATGGACATGCAAGCATGTCCGCTTGGCTCGTTGCCCGCAGGAATGAGAAGGGAGACTTTTATGAATCCATATCAGCAAAACCCACAGGATCCGTATCAACAGGATCCTTATCAGCAGAATCCCTATCACCAGGATCCTTACGGGCAGAATCCGCAGGATCCCTATCAGCAGAACCCTTATCAGCAGCCGCAAAGGTACAAAGAACCCGGCTCCTCCGGAATGGCGGTAGCCTCTGTGATCCTCGGGGTCTGTTCCTTTATCTTTGTGATCAGCGGTCTTTCTCCGCTTCTCGGAGGCCTCGGTATCCTTCTTGCGCTGCTCAGCCGCGGTTCCGGAAAAATGAGTGTTACCGGAAGAGCCGGTTTGATCGCTTCCATCTTCGGCCTTGTGATCGGCACAGGAATCCTGATCTTTCTGACCGCATTTCTGCTCCAGAATACTACGATCGACCAGCAGTATGAGCAAATTGACCGGTATTACAGGGAATACAGCGATGATTACGATGACGATTATTATGACGATTACAATAATTTCCTGGATGAATTTGGTGACGACTACGACGATTATTTTTCTCCTGGGGACGGCTGGTACCGTACCCCGGACACTTCACCGGATAACGGAACCATTATCTGATCCGGCAGCTTGCTAACACTGCGTAACGGTTCAGCGGACTGAACTGTTGCGTCAATGACAACATCAAAGGAGAATTTACCATGTACGAAAAAAAGAAACGTTCTGCCGAACTGAAACAGCTGGCACGAGAAGCCCTGGTCGGCCGTTACGGCGTGATGGCAGGCGCCACTGCACTGCTGACCGCACTGAATTTTCTTGCGATCCTGATTCCTCTGTGGATTTTTCCCGGAACTTCTGTTTTCAGCCAGATCTGCCAGTTTGCAGTCAGTATTGTAACCTCGCTTCTGATCAGCCTGTTCGGAGCCGGTATGGCATATCTTGCGCTGGATGTCACCCGCGGACAAAAACCTCCCTTTGGAAATATGCTCTATCCTTTTTTCCATCACCCGGATCGGTTTCTGATCATGTCACTGGTACTTGTTGCAATCCAATCGGTGCTGCAGATTCCCGTTTATGTGCTCGACGATCTTTATTCCAGTACCTTCCTGACACATAATTACGGACTGGAAGAGGCAATTGGATACTTATATTTTTCCCTGCTGTGTTCTTCCATCTCCACGCTGATCTACACCATCATTGCCCTGCGTTTTGCCATGGCTTCCTATCTGCTGATAGAATATGAGGACCTCAGCGGAATCCAGGCACTGAAAGAAAGCGCGCGGATGATGAAAGGACACAAAGCGCGTTATTTCTATGTCTCCATCAGTTTCTTTGGCATGTTGCTGCTCGGTTCCGTAACCTGCGGGATTGGCATGCTCTGGATCACGCCTTATATGGAAACTACATTTGCTTACTTTTACCGCGACCTGAAAAACGAAATCTGAGTTTTTCAGGTCGTTTTCTTTTAGTCACGTTCAATTTTCTGGCTGCCTGCAGACCAGACATGCGGTTCTTTTGCTGCTGCCGGTGTATTCTGAGCCATCACGCCCACCAGCTTATGGGGAACATACGCTTCCTCCAGATAGGTGAGCTCTTCCGGTGTCAGTGCAAGATCCACCGCCCTGGCTGCTCCCTCGATATGATGCAGTTTGGTGGCTCCTGTCACCGGGGCAGTAACTTTGGTCAGAAGCCATGCCAGAGAGATCTCCGTCATGGACACACCTTTCTTTTCGGCAAGCTCCGCCACACGGTTGATGATCACCTGATCCTGTTTTGCTGTGGCGTCATACTTGAATTTTGCATAGCTGTCTTCCTCCAGCCGTTTGGATGTTTCGCCGGGATGTTTGGAAAGCCTGCCTCCGGCAAGGGCGCTGTAAGGCGTCATGGCGATGTTGTCCTCGGCACAGAGTCTTGCCATCTCCCGCTCTTCCTCACGGAAGATCAGATTATAATGCCCCTGGACGGAGACAAATTTCGCAAAGCCTTCTTTTTCCGCCAGAGCATTCGCCTTTGCCAGCTGATAGGCAAAACAGTTGGAAATTCCGATATACCGGGCTTTTCCCTCTTTCACAATACGGTTCAAGCCATCCATAATATCATAAAGCGGCGTTTCGTAATCCCACATATGATAAATATAGAGATCCACATAATCCAGTCCAAGATTCTTCAGGCTGGTATTGATCATCTGCTCAATATGCTGCTGGCCGGTGATCCCGGCAGCGATCTCTTCCTGGGTGCGCGGCAGAAATTTGGTTGCGATCACCACATCATCCCGCTTTGCAAAGTCACGGACCGCCCGTCCTACATACTGCTCACTGGTGCCGCTCTGGTAACCGATGGCTGTGTCAAAAAAGTTGACGCCAAGCTCCAGCCCCCGTTTGATGATCTCCCGGGAATGTTCCTCATCCAGTGTCCATCCATGCTGTCCGTTCCGGGCGTCGCCAAATCCCATACATCCCATACAGATACGTGAAACCGTCAGATCTGAATTTCCTAATTTTGTATATTGCATCCTGTGATTCCTCCTTCTTTCCATTCTGCAGCAACAGTTCAGCCAGCTGAACTTGTTACATTCAGTATCAACTGCTTTTATGATTTTATTATAAAAGCGCTCTCTTTCAATGTCTAATACCTGTCAGATATCTTTTTCTATGCCTTTTGCGTATAATTTCCATTCCGCCATATAAAAATCGCCACCTGCAATCAAGTGACGATTTCCCTTCTGATATTCTATTGTCAACGAATGAGCCAACTGTAATCCTGCCTGCAGTCCACCACATAATCCGCATACACTATATGGTCTATGATTTGGAAGATGATCATATACTTTTTTTCAAACAAGATAAATCGGTAAGCCTTTCCGCTGCTTCTGGACTGACCTGTGCCAAAAATGCGGCGTGAGAAACAAGCATCTGCGCCACGCATCATAGCTGCGACTTCATCAACAGAGTATCCTTTACTCCCGTGCATCCTGTCTTCCTCAACTGCAAGAAGTTCTTCACGGAGTTTCAGCATCTTCTCCCTGCGGTTATATGTTTCAATATCCATAACAACTAAATCTCCCTCGCCATTTTTGGTAAGGAAAACCGGCTCTGCAGTCTTTCTGCACATTTCGGCAATCCCATCTTTTCCAGGACACAATGTTATTCAATGAGCTCCCGATAAATATCATAATCCTCTTGTTTGAATACATTAAAGACCACCTTCTCAATGCGTGTGTCCGTCTTCAGATAATCCCTGACTGTCCGTACCGCAATTTCCGCTGCCTTTTTCTGCGGGAAATGAAATTCTCCCGTAGAAATACAGCAGAACGCAATGCTTTTCAGTCCATTCTCTGCTGCAAGTTCCAGGCAGGATTGATAGCAGTCAGCAAGCTGTCTGCAATGTTTGTCCGTCAAGCGTCCTGACACGATTGGTCCGACCGTATGAAGCACATATTCAGAAGGCAGATTATACGCAGATGTGATTTTCGCTTTTCCCGCTGGCTCGTCGTATCCCTGCTCCTTCATAATCTTATCGCAAGCCAAACGAAGCTGTATGCCGCTTACGCTGTGAATGATGTTGTCCACGCAGGAATGGCAGGGCACAAAACATCCCCGCAAAGCGCTGTTGGCTGCATTCACAATGGCATCAATCTTCAGCGTTGTAATATCTCCACGCCACAGTACCAGACGGCGATCAAGGGATGACACGGGCAGCGATGCACTGTCTGTGACTCCTTTTCTTGCAACTTCTTCCTTTAAATATTCATCCTGAATTTTCAGAAACTCATTGCTGATCTGGCGTGGAGGACGAATATTCATCAGACTTCGGAGAAGCCTTTTTTGTTCCTCCTCACAATCTGGTATCTCAATCTCACAATATCCCGGTTCTTCTGCCAACAGCTCCCGGATCAGATAGATCCTCTGTTCTTCGTGGGTCATAGCCGTACCTGCTGCAGCAGAAGTTTCATCAGCTCACATCCGCGCTCCACAGCCGCTCCTGATAAAGCAGCTTCTCTTTCATTATAGTTCCAGGAATGAACACGCTTTTCCGTACTGTCGTACAGCAGATACGGTACCGGCTCCGCCACATGGGTGCGCAGACGCACCGGAGTAGGATGATCCGGCAGCACCAGCAGGCGGTACGGAGTTCCTGCATCATCCAGCTGGCGGGTCAATGGTCCCAGCACCCGCCGGTCAATGTTTTCGATTGCCTGGATCTTCCGCTCCGCGCTTCCCTGATGCCCCATCTCATCCGGCGCTTCAATATGAAGATACGCAAGATCATACCCGTCTTTCAGCAGCGCGTCCACCGCCGCCTGAGCCTTGCCCTCATAATTGGTATCCAGGCCTCCATTTGCTCCCGGAACCTCCGCGCAGTCCATCCCCGCGCCGATGGCAATTCCTTTGAGCAGATCCACCGCCGAGATCATGATGCCTCTCTTTCCGAAGGTTTCCCTGAAATCCGGAAGCGCCGGCCGTGTACCCGCGCCCCAGAACCAGAAACTGTTGGCTGGATTCTTTCCCTGCCGCTTCCGGTCAAGATTCAGCGGATGCTCCTTCAGGATCTCATAACTGCATTTCTGCATCTGCAGCAGCCGCGGATCAGAGGGAAGCCACTGTCCGATCTCCTGCTCCAGAATATCGTGGGGAGGAGTCAGTTCCCCGGGCATGCCGTTTTTCCATATCATGCAGTGCCGGTAGCTGGTTCCCACATAAAACTTTCCATCTGGAACCTCCATCCGGTCCAGAACTGCCTGGAGCAGAATCTTCGCATCTTCGGTACGGATCTCGTCGGAACTGTGATCCAGGATCGTCTGTTTCTCATAGGGCGCATCCTTCTCCGTCAATGTAACGAGATTACATCGGAAAGCAACGTCTCCCTCTTCCATTCCGGCTCCGATGCTCAGCGCTTCCAGCGGGGAACGTCCGGTATAATACTTTTGCGGATCATAACCAAGGACTGAAAGATTCGCCGTGTCGCTGCCCGGCGCCATTCCCTCCGGGATCGTCACCGCCATGCCGATCTCCGACTGCGATGCCAGCCGGTCCATCTGCGGGGTAGACGCATATTCCAGCGGCGTTTTTCCGCCCAACATTTCCAACGGTTCATCTGCCATTCCATCTCCAAGTACCACGATATATTTCATTTTGTTCCCTCCCTGCCGAAAACTCTGATATGTTTATGGTCTGCGCAGCAATTGCGCAGACCATTCCAACGGTTGCCTTTTTATAAGTTTTTTCAAATTCTCGCGCGGATCCTGCTGAGAATTCCATCCATTTTTTCGGCGCGTTCCCGGAACGAACGCTCTGTGATCATTCCGGTGACAAACGCAAATTCCTCCGTCAGACCCGGTACTGTGACAATATCCACCGGACCGAACAGGTTCTCCACCTCTTCTTTTCTCTGTGCCGGCGTTCCGCTGACACGCACGAAGAAACGGCTTCTCACCTCATCGATGTTCATCAACTCCAGTTTTCTGTTGCTCCAGTTCACCATTATACTTCTGTGCAGATGTTTCGCACAGTCCACCACATCGGAAACCACTGCGCTGGCAGTCGGAAGCTTTCCTGCTCCGCTTCCGTAGAACATCGCGTCTCCCAGGACATTTCCGTGAATGAAGATCGCGTTGAACACTCCGTTGACGCTGTACAGCGGGCTCTTTTTGCTGATCATCACAGGGCTCACCATCGCGTAAAAGCCTTCCTCCATCTTTCTGCTGGTGGCAAGAAGCTTGATGCTGGTTCCCATCGCGACAGCATATTTGATATCCGCCGCAGTGATCTTTGTAATTCCTTCCGTATAGATGTCTTCATAGCGCACATGATTTCCATAAGCGAGAGAAGAAAGGATCGCGATCTTCCGGCAGGCATCGTAGCCTTCCACATCCGCCTCCGGATTTCTCTCCGCATATCCGTAATTCTGCGCTTCCTTCAGCGCCTCCTCAAACTCGGAACCGTCGCTTGCCATTTTCGTCAGGATATAGTTTGTGGTTCCGTTGAGGATTCCTGTCACCTCGTCGATCTCATCGGCAGTCAGTGAAGAATTCAGCGGACGGATGATCGGAATTCCGCCGCCGCAGCTCGCCTCAAACAGGTAATTAATGTTATTTTTTCTTGCAAGCTCCAGAAGTTCCACGCCGTGTTCCGCAACCAGTTCCTTATTGGAAGTGCAGACACTCTTTCCTGCTTCCAGCGCTCTTCTTGTGAAGGTATAGGCAGGTTCCAGACCGCCCATAACTTCCACGATGATATCCACTTCCGGATCGTTGATGATCGTCTCAAAATCATGAACCAGGATTTCCTGTACCGGATCTCCCGGAAAATCTCTCAGATCCAGCACATATTTGATGTTGATCTCATCCCCTGCTTTTCTGTTGATACTCTCATGGTTGGTATCTATTACCTCTACCACTCCTGAGCCTACGGTGCCGTAACCCAGAACTGCAATCTGAACCATTGTTCTTCTCCTCCTCTATTCCCAGACCGTTCACTTCCATGTGCTGTCTGTCTTTTCATGTCATTTCTGCTGAATACTACTGTGCCTGCTGTCCAAGAATTTTAAAATAATGTACGCCCGGCAGACTCTCAATCTTTTCCACCATTGCCGACGCGTCTCCCACATCTCTGGCAATATCCACGCTGATCGTCAGCGACGCCACGCCGTTCAGGGGGATGGACTGGTGGATCGTCAGTATATTTCCGTGGCATGCGGCAATCTGTTTCAGTACATCAGACAAAAGGCCCGGCGCATCATCCATCTGCAGCAGAAAGGTGATGGTCTTGCCTTTTGCATTGTCATGAAACGGAAAGATATCATCTTTATATTTATAAAATGAACTCCTGCTGATCCCTGCCCTCTCAGTCGCTTCCTGAACCGTAAGATGCCCGGTTTCCATCAGCTTCTTTGCCTCGATCACCTTCAGCAATACCTCAGGAACCGCTTTCTCTTTCAGGACATAGTATTTTGTTTTTCCTGTATTCATTGCTCTCTCCCGTTCATTATCGTATGCTTTCTATCTGTTTTCCCTGGAAATTCTCTCTGAGAAATACATTTGTTTTTACTAGAAAGATAGTAGCATATTCTGAACGGATATTCAAGCAAAACTTAAAAACTGCGTCCTCCGCCGCCATGGCTTCTTCCGCTGGAGGAAGTATGAACGCTGCTTCCTCCTCCTGGACCGCCGGATCCCGGCGGCGGGCCGGTGGGAATCCGGCGGGAAGTTACATGATGGCCGATCAGCGTATCACGGTTCGTTTCCAGCCTGATACCGCTGATCCGCCCGTAACCTCTGACATCCGATTTCACCTTCTTCTGATAGGAATAACGGACACTGAAAAATACCAGGCAGAACACTGTCACTCCGGCGATAGCCGCAAGCACAACCTCTACTGCCGTAATACTGCGGTAGCGGAGGATCTTTCCATTCTCATCGATCAGATAATCTCCGCTTGACACTCCCCGGGCGATGACCGCTTCCACATCGTCTGCCACGCCCTGGAAAGCGCCGGAATAATCCTGCTGGCTGACTTCGTCATACATATGATCCAGAAGTTCATCAATCTCCCGGTCGGACATATAGTACTGCATAATCCCCGCAGTGGAAATCCAAAGTTCCCTCTCTCCCATATCGATGAGAAACAGCGCGCCGTTTTCATCTTTCTCCTCCGGGTAAACGTTGTCATAGAAATCATCCGCGTATTCTTCCTGGGTCTTCCCTTCGGTGTCCTCCGTCGTCACCATCAAAATATGTATCCGGTTCTGCGTCTCGATTTCCCGGCACCTCTGTTCCAGAGCCGCAGCTTCCTCAGCGGACAAAAGGCCGGCTTCATCATAAACATGCGTGGTCTCTGTCTCCTGTGCGGAAAGGGATATCGTTGGACAGAAAACCATCAAAACAAATGTCAGTATCAGAACAGCACTTCTTTTTATCATAAGAAATATCCTCCCAAAAGCGCCAGCAGAAAGACGGCGATCCCGCATACCGCTGAAACAAGAGACAGCTTTCCGTATGCAATGGGAAAATCTCCGCTGATCTTTCCGCTCTGTCCGTTCATCGCGTAGAAATAGATCTTCTGATCTTTTCCCCGATAAGTCACCGTCCAGACCGGCAGCATCACATAAGACCATTTCTCATCTTTCACACGAACGTTCAGGCTTTCACCTGTCATCGACACATATTCCCCGGCTGTCGAGCGCATTTCATTCTGTATCATCTGTTCCCTCTGATCCTTCGTCTCCCCGGCAAATATCTCCCATTCCATATCCCGCTTTTCCGCAAGAAATCCGGAAAGATATCCCATGGAGAAAGCCTGCAGATCATCGATTCCATAAGGCTGCACACTCTCCATCAGATCCCGGTTGGCTTTCTGCAGCGCATTATGGCCCAGTCCTTCCAGCGCAATGTCTCCTTTTCGCTCCACATCAAAAATGCTGGTTTCCGTATACTCCATCTCTCCGGCTCTCCAGGTCCGGACTTTCCTTCCCTTCGCTCTGTAATCCACATCGAAAGAGCCTCCGTACAGCCAGTACGGAAAATAGATACCGGAAACCTTCTCGATCTGCGCTTTGGAAAAGAAATCCTTTGGAATAAACAATTTTTTCCGCACGTCTTTCAGAAACCGGTCCACCGCTTCCTTGCGGTCAATGGCAAACGGCAGGATCTTGTCCGGCAGATACTTTCCGGAAACCCGTCCGGAAAGCACGACGGGACTGTGGCAGTAAAAACAGAAAGTAGCCGCCGTTGTCCCGTCGGTCAGCAGTTCCGCGCCGCAGTTGGGGCAGGTATAGACCACCGCTTCGGAGGGCTCTTCCTCCTTGGCATCAGTCCCGGCGGCTGCTTTTGGATTTGCCTGCTCCGCTTCCACATCTGTGAATTCCGAAAGGCAGTAACCGCATTTGTACTTTTGTGTTTCAGGGTCGAAGACCAGTTCGCCCCCGCAGTTGGGGCATTTGTAAGAAATCACCGCCATATTGCATTCCCTCACTGACGCGGCTTGCCGCAGTTAGAACAGAAATTTCCGGTGTTTGCCGTCCCGCAGCTGCAGATCCATGCCGCAGCGGGACGCGGTTTTCCACAGTTTGTACAGAAATTGCCTGTATTCTCCGCACCACAGCCGCAGGTCCAGACTCCGCTGCCGTTCTGCATAGGATCCGGCTTGCCTTGCGGCGCTGCCTGATTCCAGTTCTGTCCCGGCTGGCTGTTCTGCATCTGTTGCATCTGTTGTGCATTGGCTGCGGACGCCGCATTCAGGATATTTCCTCCGCTCTGCATTCCCATGCCAAATCCCATAAATCCTGCCATGGATCCGTTGGGGTTGGAAGCTGCCGCCTCCATCGCACGCCCCGCGGCTCCCTGCAGATATCCTTCCCGAATGACAGGGTCCTGCAGCATGGCTCCCTGATTCCTCATATGGATCAGTTTCTGAGATTCCTCATCGTAAGAGATGCTGGCGATTGCCACCGACTGTACTTCCATTCCCCTGCGCGCCCGCCAGCTGTCATCCAACGCATCCGCCATATATCTGGAAAGCTCTGTGCTTTTTGACGCCACATAGGAGATCCGGATTCCGTCCGCTGACATCCGGTTGACCGCCACCTGAATTCCTTCCAGAAATTCATTGAGAAATTGTTCGTTGATGTCCTGAACCTCGACCCGCTCTGCATTTCTCGGAACTGCCTCCGCGTAAAACAACAGCGGATCCACAATACGGATGGAATAGGTTCCATGAGCACGCAGGAACAGTTCCGCATTATAGAAACTGTCAAAATAGTTGACAGGATTTCTTGTTCCGAAGCGGATTCCTGTGATCTCCTGCAGATTAATATAGTACACTTTCTGAGACTGAGGCGTTCCGCCGCCGTAGCGGAAACGGTTGAAAGTATCCTTCAGCGCCTCCCCGAACTGACCGCTGAACATGGACGGCTGAGCGAAATCCTCGATGGTATAGTATCCCGGCTCCGCCGTATAATCGATGATCCTTCCCCCGTCCGTCAGGATCATAAACTGGTTCTCATCCACATGGATCACAGAACCATTGGAAAGAACATCCGGACTTCCCTTCTTTTCACGCCCTTTGCGCATGACAACACCTCTGGTACACACCGTCTGTGCGTCCATCTCGTAAGGTTCCACTACCTCCAGCCACTGATCCTCAAGGCTTCCTTTTACTGTTGATACTGCCGCTCTGATAATTCCCATAATGACTACCTCCTATCCATACCGCAAAGCGTTGATAGAAAAAGACCGCCTGATGTCACGCTCCGCTGCATGTTCGCAGTCCGCTGACACCAGACGGTCTTTCACTTTCACTACCCGGTCGTCCGCCCGGTCTGTAATTTACTGTTCCTGTGCTTCTTTGTTTCCAAGTGCGATCCACTTCAGATACGCATTAATGAACAGGTCAATTCCACCATCCATCACCGCGTCCACATTTCCTGTCTCCGCATTGGTTCTGTGATCCTTGACCATAGTATACGGCTGCATAACGTAAGAACGGATCTGGTTTCCCCAGCCAATCTCCGTCACTTCGCCGCGGATTCCCGAAAGCTTTTCCTCCTGCTCCTGCAGTTTCAGCATATACAGCTTTGCGCGGAGCATCTGCATCGCCTTATCCTTGTTCTGGAACTGGGAACGCTCATTCTGACACGTTACCACGATTCCGGTAGGAAGGTGGGTGATACGGATTGCTGAGGAAGTTTTGTTGATATGCTGTCCGCCGGCGCCGCTGGAACGATAGGTATCGATCCTCAGGTCCTCGTCACGGACTTCCACCTCGATCTCCTTGTCGATGTCCGGCATAACATCACAGGACACAAAGGAGGTCTGACGTTTTCCTGCCGCATTGAACGGAGAAATACGCACCAGACGGTGCACGCCTTTTTCCGATTTCAGATACCCGTAAGCATTCACTCCGTTGACCTGGAAGGTCACAGACTTCACGCCGGCTTCCTCACCCTCCAGGAAATCCAGTTCTTCCAGAGTAAAGCCTTTGCGCTCCGCCCAGCGGGTGTACATCCGGTACAGCATTCCGCACCAGTCGCAGGCTTCCGTTCCGCCCGCTCCCGCGTTCAGCTTGATGATCGCGTTGTTGGTATCAAATTCTCCGGAAAGGAGTGTCTTGATACGGATTGCTTCGAAATCCTCTTTAAATGTATCCAGCATTTCCTGGATTTCCGGAATAACGGACGCGTCGTTTTCTTCGTAGCCCATCTCGATCAGCGTCTCCATATCCTCTTTTGCGGATACAAGTCTCTGATACGTGTCCCGGTCATCCTTCATGCTGCTTAACTGCTTCATTAACTCCTGAGCTTCCTCCGGACGGTCCCAGAAATCCGGTTCCTCCATGCGGCGCTCTAATTCTTCGATCCTGCGCTCTTTATTAGCGAGGTCAAAGTGAATCCCTCACTTCCACTAATGGTTCGTCAAATGTGTTCAATTCGCTCTTGAACTGGTCTAATTCAACCATTGCTTCACCTGCTTTCTTTTTTGTATTTCTTTTCCATCATACCATCGGCGGGGGAGTTATGCAACCTTTTTATTGGGGTACGAGATAGTGAAGGCGGACGAAATCAGCAGAAGGGGACGCGGCGGGTGTGCGGAGGAAGCGGGCGGCTGCGGATTCCGGGGAGTTCTAAGCGACCAGAGCCCCTTCCGAACAGGTACCGGAGCGATTCGACAGGAATTTTTTATAAATTCCCGTCTCAGCGCTCCTCAGACTCCGGGTTTGTAACCCTGCGTCTGCCCTGCCCGGAAGGGACTCTGCTCGCTAAGAACTCCTGCCGGATCCGCAGATGCCCGCTTCCTCCGCACACCCGCCGCGTCCCCTTCTGCTGATTTCTGTGTTTCACTGATAGCGCGGGATGGAAATCTTGCTCTTGAAGATTTAATGATAAATGCAAGGGAGTGTAAAATAAAGAACTGAAGTTTTACTTTCAATAAGTAAACTGTGCACTTTATTTTACACTCCCTATTTGATTGTTTTCTATCTGTTGTGTTTGTTTTTGAATTTTGGGCTTTTATCCGCTTTCCTTATACCACTTTACGTCCGCAGCATTGTTTGTATTTCTTTCCGCTTCCGCATGGGCATGGGTCGTTCGGATATATTTTCTTTTCGGCGCGCTGTACCGGTTTTTTCGGTCCTGTCTCGTCTTTGTTGGTTCCGGTTACTTTAGCCACCTGTTCGCGCTCTACTTTCTGTTCAATGCGTACGTGGTACAGCAGACGCAGGGTATCCTGCTGGATGGATGCCAGCATCTCATTGAACATATCGTAGGCCGTCATCTTGTACTCTACTTTCGGGTTTCTCTGACCATAAGCCTGCAGGCCGATTCCTTCGCGGAGCTGATCCATATCGTCGATATGATCCATCCATTTCTGGTCGATGACTTTCAGCAGAAGCACACGTTCCAGTTCACGGATCTGCTCGATTTCCGGAAATTCTGCTTCTTTTTCTTCATACAGTTTCACAGCCTCTTCTTTCAGATGCTGTTTCAGCTGATTTTTGCTCATTTTCCGTACATCTTCCCGCTGAATCACTTTCACCGGGATCACAGGGATCAGCACTTCGTTCAGCTCTGTCAGGTTCCAGTCTTCCGGATCTGCATTTTCGCCAATGCACAGATCCACGACATTGTCGATGGTATCTGTGATCATCTTGAAGATGGAATCACGCATACTCTCTCCGTCGAGAACACGGCGGCGCTCTTTGTAAATAATCTCACGCTGCTCGTTGTTTACCTGATCGTACTCCAGCAGGTTCTTACGGATTCCGTAGTTATTTCCCTCAATCTTTCTCTGTGCCTTTTCAATTGCGGAGGAAAGCATCTTATGCTCGATCTGTTCATTCTCCGGAACACCAAGAGACTTGAATACCGTCATCAGTTTTTCAGAACCGAACAGACGCATCAGATCATCTTCCAGAGAGATATAGAAACGGGATTCACCCGGATCTCCCTGACGTCCGGAACGTCCGCGGAGCTGATTGTCAATACGGCGGGACTCATGACGCTCTGTACCGATGATCTTCAGACCGCCGGCTTCTTTCGCCACATCGTCCAGCTTGATATCGGTACCACGTCCTGCCATGTTGGTGGCAATGGTTACGGTGCCAGCCTCACCCGCATGGGCAACGATCTCCGCCTCCAGCTCATGGAATTTCGCGTTCAGCACCTGATGCTTGATTCCCTCTTTCTTCAGCATCCGGCTGAGCAGTTCAGAGGTTTCGATGGTTACGGTACCTACCAGTACCGGCTGATTTTTCGCATGCGCTTCCTTGACCGCTTCCACAACCGCATGGAATTTCTCTTTCTGGGTCATATATACCGCGTCTTCCAGATCCTTACGGATCACCGGACGGTTGGTCGGGATCTCGATAACGTCCATTCCATAGATATCACGGAATTCCTGCTCTTCTGTCAGAGCGGTACCGGTCATACCTGCTTTCTTCTCATACTTATTGAAGAAGTTCTGGAACGTGATCGTCGCCAGCGTCTTGCTCTCCCGGCGTACCTTTACATGCTCCTTCGCCTCGATCGCCTGATGCAATCCGTCGGAATAACGGCGTCCCGGCATGATACGTCCGGTAAACTCATCGACGATCAGAACCTCATCGTCTTTTACCACATAATCCTTATCCCGGAACATCAGGTAGTTGGCACGCAGCGCAAGAATGATATTGTGCTGGATCTCCATGTTCTCCGGATCGGAAAGGTTTTCAATATGGAAGAATTCCTCTACTTTATGAACACCCTGTTCCGTCAGGGTTACAATCTTATCTTTTTCGTTGACAATAAAGTCTCCGGTCTCCACGATCTCTTCGCCCATGATCGCAGTCATCTTGGTCATCTCCGCGCTGGCCTCCCCGCGTTCCATCTGATGCGCCAGGATATCACAGGTCTCATAAAGTTTTGTGGATTTTCCGCTCTGTCCGGAAATGATCAGCGGCGTACGCGCCTCATCGATCAGGACAGAGTCGACCTCGTCAATGATACAGTAGCAAAGATCTCTCTGTACCAGCTGTTCTTTATAAATCACCATGTTGTCACGAAGGTAGTCAAAGCCCAGTTCGTTATTGGTGATATAAGTGATGTCGCAGGCATACTGCTTGCGGCGCTCATCATTTTTCATATCATTCAGCACGACACCGACAGTAAGTCCCAGAAATTCATGGACTTTTCCCATCCATTCGGCATCTCGGTTAGCCAGATAATCATTGACCGTAACGATATGAACGCCGCGTCCGGTCAGCGCATTCAGATATGCAGGCAGAGTGGATACCAGCGTCTTACCTTCACCGGTCTTCATCTCCGCGATACGTCCCTGGTGAAGAATAATTCCACCAATCAGCTGTACCCGGTAATGTTCCATCCCCAGCACACGCTTTGCTGCCTCGCGTACGGTGGCAAATGCTTCCGGAAGGAGGGAATCCAGCGTCTCACCTTTTTGATAACGTTCTTTGTATTCTTTTGTCTTTGCACGAAGCTCCTCATCTGTGAGCTTCTGCATCTCGGGGCGCAGCGCCTCGATCTTATCTACGATCGGCGTGATTCTCTTCAGCTCTCTGGAGCTGTGGGTGCCGAAAAGCTTTTCCGCTACTTTCATGTGTATACACTCCTAAATCTTCTATGTTCCGTTTTTTACATGCCTTATTATTTTACCACCTTTTAGCAAATTAAACAATGAATTTTTCGTGAATAAAGTATGTCGGCAGATCCGTTCCGTCTTTATTGGGTAAGCGGACGAAAAAATCCCTGCGCGGGCGGCATCCGTGTACGGGGCGGCTGAAAAACGCCGGAAAATCTAACCGTCCCGGAACCGCCCGGACCGGGTACCGGAGCGATTCACCAGGAATTGTTTATCAATTCCCGGTTCAGCGCTCCTCAGGCTCAGTGCGAGAAGCACTTCGCCTGCCCCGGTCCGAACGGCTCCGGGACGCTAAGATTTTCTCGACGCTTTTCAAATGCCCCATCCACGGATGCCGCCCGCGCAGGGATTTTTTCTGTTTTCTGATACCGAAAAGTACGGAACGGATGTACCGGTTGTAAGGTGTGAAGCTCAGATATAATCGAATCCAACAACTACACCATCCCCTGCAGCTTATGACGCTCCGGAATTCAAGCCCAGAAAGCATCCAGGGTCAGGTGGTATGCGTGGACGGCGGGCATCTGAAAAGATGTGAGAAAATCTTGGCGTTCCGAAGCCCCGGAGGACGGGGCAGGCGAAGTGCTTCTCGCACTGAGCCTGAGGAGCGCTGAGTCGGGAAAGCATAAAGCTTTCCTGACGAATCGCTCCGGTACCCGTCCGGAGGGGCTTCGGAACGGTTAGATTTTCCACATCTTTTCAGCCGCCCGCCGTCCACGCATACCACCTGGCCCTGGATGCTTTCGTCCGCCTTACCCCCGTCATAACTGCATTCAAAAAACGGCTTTCCGAAGAAAGCCGCTTGTGGTTTTTGTGATATTTTATGTTGGAATTTCCCGTTTCTTTTTTCTTGATGCCAGCGAAACACTTCTGACTTTGTGAGGATGATACAACAGCATGTAGCTTCCAAGATTCATGATCAGCGCACAGCATACATCCGATACGGAATGCTGTTTCAGGAACATGGTGGCAAGTACGATGGACACTGCCAGCGCTACTGTGCTGTATCGGATCACTGGGTGTTTCTGGAGGCGTTTGCAGGTCATGAACGCGATGCCTACCGCCACGGAATTGTATACGTGGATGCTTGGAAAGACGTTCGTCGGCGTATCGATGGAATACAGATACTGTACCATCTGCGTGAAGACATTGTCATTTGCAAAGGTCTCCGGCCGTAAATCCTGTCCGTTGGGGTAAATGTAGGAGATGATCAGAAACAGGGTCATCCCGATCCCGAGGTTAAAAATCAGCTGGTAATATTCTTTGAGATCTTTATTGAAAAATCCAAAATAAATCAGTGCAGCAGCGATAAACGCAAACCACAGGAAATATGGCACAATAAAGTATTCACAAAAAGGAATGATGTCGTCCAGCGGCATATGAATAATATGGTAATCATTGGTTACCTTATGCTCCAGCCAGAAGAAACCCAGCAGATAAAATACCGCGTATGCCGGAATGATCAATATATGCTTATATTTTTTCAGAAGTTTCATCTCCGCCTCACCTCGTTTTCCATGTCTGTCACTTTTCTTTGATGTTTTTCTTAACTGCTGTAAGTATAACACAACAACATTTCAAGTCAATGACCTTTACCTCTTTTTAAGAAAACCTTCATTTAATTCATCATTCTTCTATACAAACTAAAAAATTCTTAAGAAAAAATGTGCAGTTCCACGAAACAGTTATGAAGCTTTTTTATATTCCTTCTCCGGCAGAAACCCGTCAAAGATCACTGTGTCAAATTTCCTGCAGCATTGCCTGCAGTCCGGCTGGTTCTGTACGGTCCATGCAAACGTCGGTACGCGAAACAGTATTCTCTGCAGTCTCAATGCCAGTTTATTGGCATGGCGGTAATTATATGCAATAAAATCCGGACGTCCGACCCAGTTGAGCATCAATCTCGCTGCCAGGAAACGCAGGATCAGATTCACCCCGTCAGATTTCCGGAAGCGGTCGGAAAGCTGTCCCCGTACGATTCCCGGACGATGACGTTTGAACCAGCGCAGCGCCAGACTGTTGAAGGATTCAATGCAGTACTTTCCATGATAATTTTTCAGCTCCCGGTTCAGGATCATGCATGTCTTTGTATTATGTGTCGGAAGCTTGATTTCTATTAACAATGGTACCTTTCCATCGACAATTTCCAGAACTTCCCTGAATTCCGGGATTTTGAACTCGGTATCTTTCAGCTGCAGCTGTTTCAGTTCTTCCAGGGTATAGGTGCAGACCCTTCCCTCTTTCCGGCACATCCGGTTCAGCGTATCATCATGAAAGACTACCAGCCGGTTGTCTTTTGTAATCTGCACGTCCAGTTCAATGGCATAACCGGATTCCACAGCGCGCTGAAAAGCCGGCAGTGAATTTTCCGGAATTTCCTTTTCTTCGCTCCACAAACCTCTGTGGGCATACATCCATCTGGTAAATTCCTCACAGTCCTTGCGTCTTGCCATGCGGGGAGCTGTCGAATAAAAGAATCCCAGGATATTAAGCACAACCAATACAGCCAGAATCAAGATTAATAATTTCATACGCTCATCTCTCCTGTCACGGTTTGTCAAATCCGTTTTTACCTATGCTCAAATATGTGTTCCAGTAAGAACCCGGAGTTTTTCCGGTTCCACTGTAACCGTCAGGTAATCCTGCATACCTCCGGATTCCCCATCCAGATGCACAGGAAGCTTTCTGTCCGTCTTAAGCGTTGCTGTCTTTACCTTACGGATATGTACTTCGTGAAATCCTGTATGTTTTCCAAGAACCGCCAGCGGAAACACTGCCAGGCGTTTCCATTTTGCCAGGCCTTCCACTACGATCCAATCCATGACCCCGTCCGTACAGTCCGCTCCCGGGCAGAACTTTACGCCTCCGCCCTCACATTTCATATTCATCGCGGCCGCAAACAGTACCTTGTCACAGGTCACTTTCCGTCTGTCCTCAGTGACAAATTCCATACGGAAATCCCGAAAGAAAAATAATTGCCGCAGAGCGATCACCATGTACGTGAGTTTGCCAAGATGCATCCGGTTCAGTACGTTTTTGATCCTGGAAGAAAGGGCTTCATGGCAGATGGAGGCGTCAAAACCGATTCCGCTGCTGATGACAAACCGCCGTACCTTTCCTCCGACGTTCACCCGTCCTACATCGATGAATGTACAATATCCCTTCCTGAGAATTTCCACTGCCTTTTCCACATCGGCAGGAATCTGGAGCCCTCGGGCAAAATCATTGCCGGAACCGCTTGGAATGTAACCCAGCGTCACTTTAGAAAGCTGCCGGATTCCTGACACCACCTCATTGACCGTTCCGTCGCCGCCGATGACGATCAGGACGTCTTCCTCTTTCCAGACGCCCGGCGCTGTAATGGAGGACGTGATCTTTCTCGCATGTCCTCGGTAACAGGTGCGGTATTCCCTGAAATTTACATTTTCCGCAAGAAGCCTGCTCCTCAGTTTCAGCCAGATCCTGTTTCCGGCGCCGGAACGGGATCCCGGGTTGAAAATCACATGATACATCCTGTCTCCTCCTCATTTCTCTGCTGCTCTCATTTTGCAGCAGTTCAGACGGCTGAACTGCTATCCCTCATTTTAGCAGTTTCCGAAAAAAATGACAAGAGGTCTGTTTATTCCTCCTCCAGATTGGAAAACCGCTTTCTCTTCGGTTCGTCATCCCCTTCAATCTGGATCAGGATGTCCTGCATCTTTTCATCAATACCACTGATGGCATCCGCACATTCTTTCAGCTGAGCGGCGATCACTTCTCCGTTTTGAAGATCCTTTTTGTACCGCAGCTTATGATCCAGGCTTGCCCAGAAATCCATTGCGATGGTGCGGAACTGGATCTCCACCTTCCGCAGCAGTTTGCCGCTGGAAAGGAAAACCGGCACCTCAACGATCAAGTGAAGGCTCCGGTAACCGTTTGGTTTTGGATTTTTTATGTAATCTTTTTTCTGAATCAGGCGGATATCGTCCTGTTCCAGCAAAAGATCTGCCAGCGTGTAGATATCCTCCTGAAAGGAACAGATCACCCGCACGCCGGCGATATCTGTAAGTTCCCGGCGCATATTGTCGATCGTTACCGCAAAGCCCCTGCGCTTCATTTTTTCCAGAATGCTCGTCGGCCTTTTAAGCCTTGTCTTGATCGTCTCAAAAGGATTCCGGTTGTAGAGAAGCGCGAATTCCTCATTTAGATTCTTGAGCTTCGTCGCAACCTCCTCCATCGCACACTGATATTCCATAAGCATCTGCATAAACGGCTGCGTAATATTCTGCAGCTCCTCCATCTGCTCCAGATCCGCCTGAAGCGGCTTCTTTTTTTCCATAATTATCCACGCCCTCTTTTCTTTTGTTTCTTTTTTTCCACAGCTCTGGTTAAATAAAACGCCGCCGCTGCACAGAATATTCCGGTCAGGATTCCTCCCAGTACGTCCGTCGGAAAATGGACAAACAGATACAGCCTGGAAAACGCGATCAGCGCCGCCAGTACCAGCGCCGCGATTCCCTCGCGTTTATGAGAAAGAAAAATGGCTGCGGCAGCTGCAAAGGAAACCGACGAATGTCCCGACGGAAAGGAAAAATCCTTCGGCACCGGTATCAGCAGCTCCACCGACGGGTCGATCCAGCAGGGTCTCTCCCTCGCCACCAGATTTTTGACCGCCACATTGCAGATCAGAAAATTCAGGACCAGAGCCACCGCCATCGTGATCCCACAGCGGCGGTATTTCGGCAGACATAAAAACAGGACGGTCAGCGCAATCCAGAACCATCCCCCATTGCCCAGCGAAGTGATTCCCACCATCAGCCGGTCCAGCAGGGGCTGGTGCAGCCCCTGCAGAAAATACAGTATTTCAAATTCCATAAAATTCCTCTCTGTTTATCCCAGCGCCACGTCCAGTACCATCATCAGCACAAATCCCACGGCAAAGGCGATCGTTCCGATATTGGAATGCTCTCCTTCCACCGCTTCCGGCACCAATTCCTCCACAACCACGTAGATCATCGCCCCGGCAGCAAATGCCAACAGATACGGCAGGATTGGCAGCAGCCATGCCGCCAGCAGGATCGTAATAAACGCTCCTATCGGCTCCACCGCGCCGGAAAGCATACCATAGAGAAACGCTTTCCCCCGTTTTCCTCCGGCGCTTTTCAGCGGCATCGAAATGATCGCGCCCTCCGGGAAATTCTGGATAGCGATTCCGATGGACAGAGCAAGGGCTCCGGACAGGGTGATCTGCGCATTGTCCGTAATCATACCGGCAAATACGACTCCCACCGCCATTCCTTCCGGAATGTTATGCAGCGTCACCGCCAGAACCAGCATCGTCGTCTTCTTCAGTGCGGCATGAACGCCCTCCGGCTTCTCCTCATTGACATGAAGATGCGGGATCAATTCATCCAGCGCAAGCAGAAATCCGATTCCTGCCAGAAATCCCACAGCCGCCGGCACAAACGCCAGTTTCCCCATCGGTTCCGACATCTCCATCGCCGGAATCAGCAGCGACCATACCGATGCGGCAACCATAACGCCCGCCGCAAATCCCGAAAGAAACTTCTGCACACCTGCCTTCATTTCTTTTCTCATAAAAAATACCATTGCGGAACCGAGAGTCGTACCGAGAAACGGGATCATAAGCCCAATAAAAATATTCATTTTTTCCTCCTGATGCAATTAAAATTATGTCCTTATGCTATGAATTGAATCCGCGGAAACCTTTTCCAATGATCTCACTGCTGTTGGTAATCATCAGAAAACTCTTCGGGGATTCCTTTTTGATAAAATTTCTCAAAAGCACCGCCTGATGCCGGTTGACTACAGTCAGCACCACAAACTTTTTCTTTCCAGTATATGCGCCTTCCGCCGGAGTGATCGTCGCAGAACGGTTCAGCTCGATCTGGATAAAGTCGCAGATCAGTTCCGGCGTATCCGTGATGATCGTAAAGAACTTGCACAGATTGATATTTTCAATCACACCGTCGATGACCAGAGACTTTGCCATCAGACCGCAGCAGGAATACAGACCGGTCTCCACGCCGAACACGAAGAACGCAGATACTGTCACCGCCAGATCCACCACAAACAGCCCGATGCCAATGTCCACGCTGCTGTATTTTCTCAGGATCATCGCCAGGATATCCGTACCGCCGCCGGATGCATCCATATTAAACAACACCGCGGAAGCAACGGCAGGCAGAAGGATCGCAAAGATCAGCTCCAGCATAGGCTGATCCGTCATCGGCCCGCTCATCGGGAAAAAGCGTTCCATCAGTGACAGTCCCACCGATGACAGCACACTGACATACACCGTCTTAATACCGAATTTTCTTCCCAGAAACGCAAATCCCAGCAAGATCAGCACCATATTGATCACCAGGTTGCATCCACTGGTGCTGACTCCGAACGCACTGCCCAGAACGACCGCCAGACCGCTGACTCCTCCGAAAGAAAAATTGTTCGGAAACTTAAAGACATAGATTCCCAGGTTCAGCACACAGGTGGCAATCGTCAGCACCGTATACTCTTTCAATATCTTTCCAATTTTCATTTGTCCCCCTCAGCTCTCCTCTTTTTCAGTTTTTGTTATAAACGATCGGCATTTTCCGGCTGAACATCACCGGCTCCAGCGCCACATCGTACAGAAAATGGGCTGCGTTGCTGGGCGACACCCACATACCGCACCGGCTGCCGTCCAAAGAAACGCCGTAACCTTTTCCACTGTCTTTTGCCTGAAGATTCACCACACGCACAAGTGTCCAGTTCAGATGTGAACGCGTGACGATCTGTCCGGTCTTGAGCAGGTCTCTGATCTTTTCCGCATACAGAATTGCCGCAAGTTTCGGGTGAAGCCGCTGCAGCAGCCCCTGCTGGTCTCCAAACGCGGGAATACAGATGCTTCCGAGCACTACCAGCCGTGTCTTTCCCAGCTGCTCCATCGCCGAGATGATCGTCGCGTTTGCGTCCGCCACCGGAGTTCCCGAAGATTTTCTGCTCGTGCTTCCACAGGTCAGCGCACTGATGATAATATCCGCCTCCAGCATCGCCTCGATTACCTTTTCTTTATTGTTCATCATCCCCTGCACCACCGTCAGGTTTTTTCTGGGCCATAAAATCCCTGCATCACAGATACAGGCAGTCACAAATGCGCCCTGGCTCAGAGCATAGCTGATCACCTTCTGTCCGATCTCCCCCTCTGCTCCATATACCGTAATTTTCATGGTCTTGTCACTCCGTCCTGTAGAATCAGGGCTGTTCTGTTTCCTTCGAGCCCTGTTTTTGGATTTCCCTTCGGTTTTGAAGGTGAAACTATTTCTGCAACAATTCTAACACAGATACTCAATAGTAACAATGAAATAAGACTAAAAATTCTGTAAAGTGGTTTTGGGGACGAAAGCGGACAGGGGCAGGTGGTCTGCGTGTGCGGCGGGCGGATGTGACAGTTCGGGGGTGTGGTGCATATATTGAAAGGAAAGGTAGTACAGGGAGTTTTGTATGGCTTATAAAATTGTTGTTGATGCGGGGCATGGGGGTGCAGATCCGGGCGCGGTCTATGACGGGCGTCAGGAAAAAGATGATACCCTCTCACTTGCACTGAAAGTGGGAGAGCTGTTAAGAGATTATGGAATTGACGTAGTTTTCACGAGAACCACCGATGTCTATCAGACGCCGTTTGAGAAGGCTCAGATTGCCAACAACGCAGACGCTGATTTCTTTCTCTCCATCCACCGCAATTCCTCTGAGGATCCCAACCAGTACGAAGGAGTGGAAACACTGGTCTATGACCGTTCCGGAGTTAAGCTTGAGATGGCAGAAGCGATCAACCAGGCGTTGGAGGATCTTGGCTTCAAAAATCTTGGCGTCAAGGAACGTCCGGGTCTCGTAGTGCTCCGGCGCACCAAAATGCCGGCGGTCCTCATCGAAGCCGGCTTTCTGAACAACGACGGAGACAACGCGCTGTTCGATCAGACGGAAGATGAAATCGCACAGGGAATCGCAGATGCTGTGGCTTCCACGCTGGGAATCGCGGCAGTTCCTCCGGCTGTCGACGGAATGGCTCCAGGAAGTTCCGGTTTACCAGGTATGAGCACTCCTGTACCTGGATCTTCCGGTATGAACGGTTCTGTCCCGGGAGCTTCCGGTATGAATGACTCCGTTCCTGGATCTTCTGGTATGAACGTTTCCGCACCCGGATCTTCGATTTCCGGTCAGGATCAGACGGAATTTCCGGAAAACCTCTACCGGGTTCAGGTTGGACTTTACCGGATCCGCCAGAATGCCGACAACATGCTCTATGAACTTCAGGAAAAGGGCTACCCTGCTTTTATTCTGAACGAGGACGGGTTTTATAAAGTACAGGTGGGAGCTTACCGGCAGCTGGGAAATGCCATTAAAATGGAACGGAATCTGCGAAGAGCAGGATATTCTACCTTTATCACAACGTGAATGTGAACGAAAGCGGTCCGGGGCAGAAGGCTTGTGCATGCGACGACTGCGCAAGCCTTCTGTCCCGGACCGCTTTCTGGTAGTTGGGAGAATGGCGTTTTTCACCTATCTAAAATCTGAGAAGGTAATAAATAAGGATTCCGATTGTTGTTACCAGAAAAATGTGAAGTGGTAAACTAAAACTGGACACAGGGGTGCAAAAACTGGACACGATGATATAATCTATGTACAGAGAAATATCATCCATGAACAGGCAACAGCATCCCGTGGACAGGAGGTTTGTAAATGAAGTACACCAAGGAACAGCGTCTGGACATCGCCAAGCGCGTATATGATGGGGAATTGACTGTTGAAGAAGCTGCAGTCAAATACGACCTCAACCCATCCAGTGTGAAAGGTTATCTCCGACTTTATCGTGCCGAAACGGGGCTTCCGCCCAGAACGCGCACTAAGAAAGCTGGAAAAGTCACACAGTCTATTGAAACTCCGAAAGATTCCAGTCTCAAGGAATATGAATCCATGTCAAAAGAAGAACTCATTGATGCTCTCGTCATGGCACGGATCAACGAAGCCCGTTTAAAAAAAGGTTACTCAGTGAAAGGAAGTGGTGTGAAGAAGGAGTATCTTCCTATCGGCAACGAGAATATCAAGTGATATTGGAGTTGTCTGGCGATTTTCCTGTCAATCTTCTCTGTGAGAAGATGGGAATACAAAGAAGCAGCTTCTACAACTGGAAGCATACTCTCGCTCATCCGGCAAAGCGTACGAAAGCGTTACTCAACAACTTGTCGCTGTTCGAGGAATATCATCTTCGTTATCCTTCTCATGGATACAGATGGCTAAATGCCAAGATCCGTCTGGATACAGGCATTGTCATGTCAGATCCTTATGCGCACAAATGCTGCAAGATTCTCGGAGTAAAGAGCGAGGCGAAACACTACAAGTATAAGAAGCCCGGAAATCCGTTTAAGATATATCCGAACCTGCTCATGAGCGAAATGCAGATTGACAGACCCTTGCAATGTGTTGTCAGTGACATGACAGCTTTCTATGTGAAGGGTATTTACTATGAGCTTACCCTGTACATGGATCTTTGGAACAACGAGATTCTCGCTCACGCTCTTTCGTCCAGACGGGGCGACCGGATGACATATCTGAGTGGTCTGGATGATCTGATTGGCTTGAAGAAACAGTATCCACAGTATGAGATGATACTCCATAGCGATCAGGGAGCAGTCTATGCATCTAAGGCAT